>OGXP01000512.1_pt1 | contig 44517 bp, 64 predicted proteins | sample 1576351 | NCBI WGS metagenome assembly OGXP01 (sample SAMEA3541517, study PRJEB24748) | human gut metagenome | biome: human gut; feature: human-associated habitat; material: faeces | place: China | collected 2012
TTCGGCCGCCGTCCAGCTTCCAGGTCCCATCCAGTTTTAAAACAGCCAGATTAAAACGAGGATAGAAGTCAGAAAAGAACCGGATCTTGCTCTCATATTCGATAGGTACAGGAACCTGTATACCGATATGAAACGCCAGTTCTTCCAGCCAGGAACGCACATTTTTGTAAGCCCGAATCCGTTCCGCAATTTTGTCTCCCGTACCTGTTTCTATCTCGTCATCCAGTTCCAGATCAATCATTGCTTTAAAAAAATACGGATTGCCTCCATAATGATACCATTCTTCTAAGCGGCCTCCCTGATACAAAGCTCCCAGATATTCCGTGAGAACAGAACCAGTTCCGCCTCGTAGATACCAGGCAAGCGTCTGTTCTACCATTTTTTCCCGCCGGTCCCGTCGATCCTCTGGATTGTAATACTGTGTTCGGAGTTCAACAGCCAGTAAATTTAATACCTCGTCTGGAAGCTCTGGAATGGATGCGTATACAGACGCTGCTCTGCTGTATGTCTGAAGCTTCTGCAGACCCTCCTTTACAGCTGCACTAAGCGCCTCTGTCTGTACTTGTTCCAAATGTTCCGGAAGAACAGATAATAAGTCAGCCTCACTGAAATTAATCATCCTGAAGCCCTCCATAAACCAAATTGACCCTTTCCGCTTTCGCTACCTTCGCGCCTGTAACCTCTGCAAAAGCCGGGCTTCTTATCTCCGCCCACTTGATGCCTGCCTGCATCAGCTCATACATCAACCTGGAAGGATTGATATCTCTTGCGATAGCCGACTGCTGCCAGGCGATATAGGACTGGCAAGCACCCTCTGCTTTCTTTTTTATTTCCTCTGACATATCCCGATCCGAAGATTTAATATAGTAGGTCGCGTCAATCTGGTATTTTACCTCCTCTGGGGACTTTACTTTAACCAAATCGGTCAGAGGTCTTCGGCTGTCATCTGATAAATACTGTTCCAGCTCTTTTAGAAAACCTTCATCTGGCAGCTTTCCGTCCTGCATCATCACATAAATATCCACCTCTCCCGGATTCTCCGAGTAGATTTTGCAGTCTAAAATTTCACTGCTTTTTGTCATTACCCAGTAGCGGTAAGCATCTTCCGGCCCGGCAGTCGAATACGAAGAGGGCGACAGATAGATTCGTTCTGCCAATGATTCATCATTTTCTCTATCTTCTCCTCCTGCAGTTGTCGTTGTGTTCGTTACCGTGCCAATGTAGTTGACTGGATCTACCAGTGTATGGAGTTCTCCGGGTAAAAATCCGTTTCCTCCCTCTCCAGATGTGAGGCAGGCTGCCGGGATCTCCACAGACATTTCTCCAGCTGGAATCTCTCCATATTCCTCTGTTGCGAAGAATAAATCCCGTCCCTTCACTCGCGTTCCTTTCGGGATTCCGATGACCTGCTGCTGCGCTGCTGACAGCGTAAAACGCAGAACTGTTTTTGCCTGTTTTGCCGGATTGCGCTCTACCTTTTTCAAAGCTGCCAGATTATCCAGAAACTCACCGCTGCTGTACTTTAATAGCCCCATTTTTCCAGCCTTGTCAATATACTGCAGTCCCTGATAGAGAAGCACAGAACAGCTGTACAATATTAATCGGATTGGATCTGCTTCCGGTAGTTCTGCTTCCTTTCCCGTCAGCTCTCTGTAGCGTTCCTGGTATGTCTTCAGCAGATCGGATAAAAAAGTCTCAAACGAAATGCCTTCAATAAATGAAATTTCTGGATATTGTTCCAGGCGTTCTTTCACTGTCGTGCTCATTCCCTCCTCCTTTCACATTCGATCACCGCCGTCATAAGTCCTGCTGCATCTGTCTGAAACGAAGCTTTTCGGATTCGAACATCCGGAACATAGCGTTCTGCTTTTTTTAATACTTCCTGATAAAATAAACTTTCTGCCACCTCTGGAAGCTCATCCAAGCCTTCCCACCTGATTCCAAAATCCCTGTCCACCGGCACGGAACCGGCCCGTGTCTCCAGAAGCATCTGCATCTGATTCTTTAATGACTCGTCTCCTGTCTGTACTACAATTTTCATGCAGCACCTCCTATACATATTCCTGAAGCGTTAACTCCGCTGTTGCCCGGAGCAGTTCGCCTTTGTTGAGGATCTTGTCCCAGGCTTCAGAGCTTTTTACGAGTACCCACCGTCCAGAGCCCACCTGCCTCTGGCCAATGATCAGATACTCTGCTGTCCCCCGTTCTGCCATTTCCTCCATTTCTTCCAACAAATCCCTAGGCGAAACTCCAAGACCTGCATCTAAGAAAACCGTGAATGTAATTTTCTGCAGCTCTGGCCCACCAAAAGATACCAGAGGCTTCTGGCCGATTCGCTCCATTTGATTCCATTTTCCCGACAGCTCCCGTTTCATATTTTGAAATATCAGAGCTTCCCTATCACTGATTTTAAAGCGAAGTTTTCCAAACGTGCCTATCTTTGCCATTATAAAGAATCCACCTTCCTTTTCATTGCAAGAAGTTCCGAGACGGAAATAGAACCAGAATTGTCTTCCAAAATAAGAGATGCTGCATGAATCCGCAGTATTCCAGCAGCCGCCTCTAAAAATGCTGCGCCTTCTTTCTGGAATTCTTTATAGTATACGTCTGCCCCACTTTTTTTCGGAGCCATGGACTGGTTCCAGAATTTTCCCATGGCAATTCCCATACTGCTGTCATTGGACAGATGGACCACCAATACCAAATCTCCGACATCGGGCATTTGGTATTCCTTCCCGAATCCGCAAAACACAGGAAGCTCCGCTGTACTTTTATCACTTTTGTCTGGATAAACTACACGAACAGTTCCAGCTGCATAATTGATAGAGGAAACATTTCCTACTCTGATTTCATTCATGCTCTCCACCTCCTACGGAATGGTCAATTCCGTCCCTGGATAAATCCAATATCCTCCATTAGAACTTTGTTTACCTCTTCGTTTTGCCTCGGCTTCAATATTATCGCGGTTTGCATCGTAAATGACTGTGTACTTGGTTCCGCTGCCATAATAAGTCTTTGCTAAATCCCAGAGTGTATCGCCACGTCTTACAATGTAGTTTCTTTCCTGTCCCCCTGAAGCCTCTTCAGCCGCCTCTTCTGTCCGTGCCTCTCCCTTTATCCGGTAAAGGCTCAACCCCTGTTCATATTCTCCGCCGGAAGAAATCCGATGCAGAACCTTTGACACAAAATAAATCCCATCTATTTTTCCGAATCCCGTCAGCTGTACAGTCTGGGAAGCTGCAAGGGTTAGCGATATATCTGGCCAGAGGGACAGTTCCGCGGTGATCTCCTTGCGGTTTGCGTTCCTCATGGCATTCCTTCCAATCCGTTCCGCATCTGCGATGCTTTCCGCCTTCTGATTTACGTTGAGAACTCTTCCTTCTGCCCCTACAAAAGCCTCCAGAGTTTCATTCTTCTGCGGATCCGAGTAGGATACCTTAGCCCCTGTATAGGTTCCCTGGATGCTGCCTTTATAACTCCACTTTCGTGTCATTTTCGGCCATATGGCTGCCGCCGGCGCTCTTGCCTCATATTCTTCATACGACCAGATTATCAGCTGGGAAGCGTATACCTTAATCCCTAAACCATATTGATTACACAATCCCTTCAGATAAACGCTGTCCGTTTTTTCGTTTTGCTCCTCCCGCTCCAGGGTAATATCCTGATCCGTGTCGTAGACAAGAGCCAGACCATAACGCCCGGCAATCTCAGATGCAATCTGGCGAATTGTCACTTTTTCCCAGGTCTGTGTCCGTTCTGTCTCTTTAAAATCACGATTCACCGGGGATGATACTCCTTCAATGTCTATTTTCTGTGGCGGAGCCTGAATCCGGTAAGAATCTATTACAAACTCCCCGCAGCGGATTTGTTTCCGCTCCCCTTCATATCTCCAGTTTTCTAAAACAATTCCTGCCCGGATCTTATCTCCATTTTCCGGCATCCAAGCGCCGGACCACTTTTCTTCTCTGTCATTTAAGGTTAGAGAAATCGAATCTGACTCTTCTGTGGAATCTGAGAAGGAAAAGTCCGCTAAAACGTCTGAAATATCCACATTCGCGTCCACCCCATTATACAGAATATCTGTTCTTATCTTCCGCGTTCTCATCGGTTCCTCCATTCTGGCCACCCCTGCTGTTCCTCGTCCGGAAGCTCCGGAACATCAACCAGCACACCAGCCGGAAAAACCACATAACCCAACAAGGAAAAATTGTTCATCATCAGGATATCCAGCTTTTTTTCATCACCATATTGTTTTTTAGCAATTAAATCCCAGGTATCCCCCTGGATGGTTCTGTACTGCTTCATGTAACCAACTCCTTTTAGGGTATAAAAAAAGAACGCCTCGCATAAAAAGGTCGTTCTGTTTTTCTGCTTTTTATTTAAACAAATTGCTGAGATCTTCTGTTTCTGCTTGACTACCACGTTATAACGTGGTATGATTAAATCATCGAAAGGAGGTGAAGAGAAAAATGGTGGAAAAAATAAAGGAGCTGAAAAAAGTGGTATCAGCACTTATCCAGCTCGCTTTAGAAATTGGAACACTTTTAGCAGTCATCAAAATGATTGTTGAAAGCCTCCAATAATCACCCGGGGAGGGAAACCTCCCCACCTAAAATATATCATATCACCATTTTTAAAGCAATATGAAAAAAACAGTGATCAGCATTCTCTCGTTACTTGCCTCTATCGTCTGGCTTGTTATCATTGTGGTTGGTCTGATTTTACTATTCACTTAACAGGAGGTTGCCATGAACTTAAAAAAAATCAGAAATGAAAAATCATTAAGCATTCGCGCCCTGTCTGAACTGGCCGATGTTCCCAAACGTACCATCGAAGACATTGAACGGTTTGACCGCTGTAAGGTAGACACCGCCATCAAGCTGGCCGACGCGCTGCAGGTCACGCTGGATGAGCTGTGCCGGAACACCGCCGACACAGAATAAGCCGCCAGGAGAGAGGTTTTCCTCTCTCCTATTTAAAAGCTTACCCTTCGCCTGCCATCTTCATATCGTTCCATGTACTCTTTCCATACTTCAAATGTCATTATTAATCCGTCGCTAACGTCCTCCCGTCTAGTGTTCCCATAAATATTGACAACTGGCTGAAACGCTGGCATTCCATATCCTCCCACAGCCTTTTCTCCACTTTTCCGCCATCCATCGGAAATCGTTTCATAGATCCGGCTATAACTGTTCTTGTCGTAAGCTCCCAGAATCTTCCCGGCCTCCTGCCAGATTGATATAGCTTTTTGACTGCCATCCAAGGGAACTACTGCCTCCGGCCCCTTTTCTGCGAATGCGGCGATATGGGGTGTATCAAAAATTCCTCCTTCAGCATGGCCGGGCAGATTCTTTGCAGAATATTTATTTCGAAGCTTCCCAACTGCCGCCTGGCCTTCTGGAGTCATTATCGTATTAATTGATACAGAAACTGGTACATTTGCGTCAATCCCTGTTTCAAAAGAGCTCTTCAGATGCTCTAAAAACTGCTGCGCCGCTGTATCTGCGTTGGGATATTCAGCCTCTATCGCATTAAACGCAGCCTGCGGAAACATAGCGCCCTGCTGCCGGGCTGCCTCTAAGACAAGAGCCTGCTCCGGACTTTCTGCAATAATCTGGCCAACCGTTCCCCACAATCCTTCCTCGTCTCCGGATGCGGCCTGGATCATGTCAATACTCTGCATACCTTCTAAAAAAGCCTGCGGAACAGCTTGTCCGGACTGTTTCATCTGATTAATGAGCTGAGTCATCTGCTCTTCACTTGGTTCCATTCCTTTAACCAGCATCCCCAGAGCATCCTGCGCATCGCTGGGCAGCTCAGCTTCGCCCATAGCTTCATCAATCGCCCATTGAAGTCCCTGCATGAAGTCCTCAGGAAGCATGTTATAGGGGTCTTTCATTACCTCCCTGACTTTTTCATCCAGTTTTTGATTAACCGTTTCCAGTACCGGATCGATCTCGTCCCCATAAGTTGCCATAATGGTATCAACCATAGCCTGCTGGCCGTTTAAGATCGTCTCAGCCTTACTCTGATAGTAGCTCTGCGCCGCTTCCGCCGAACGGGCGTCAAATTCCTCCTGAGAAATTCCGCCCTCCATTCCCTTTTCTCCGGCAAGTCTCTGAGCATTTAAACTTGTCAACACCTTTTGATAAGCTTCATCTGTAGACTGAATCGCCTGTTCCGTATAATTCGCCAATTCCGCCTGCAAATTCTGAAAGGAATCCGCATCCAGAGCAGCTCCGGCATACTTCCCTTGAATCATCTGCAATTTTGCGGCATTTTCCGCCTCTGTGATCATGGAAGTAATTTCTGCCATCTGCCCCAGATAGTCACTCACAATCTTCTGCTTATCCAGAGTCAGACCGTTTTCCGTGATATCCTGAAGCGCTGCGCTGATATTTTGTTTTAACGGATCCAGCTGAGCCAGAAGAGCCTGGTAAAATGCCCCACTGTCTTCCGACAAGCCGGTTCCTGCTTCCCCCATAACCAGGTCAACCGCCAGATTCAATTCATATCCTTTTTCGGTGATATAGTCCTGGGCATTCTGCACATAAGCGTCCACTGCCGCCACATACTCCTGAGCGTCTCCTTCTTTCAGCTCAATTCCCATAGACAGCTTCCAGTCCGCTTTTTGAACTGCTTCCATGCTGTCTTTCATAGTCTGATAGTAGTCATCTGCTCTCGTGGAAGAACGCTCCATTTCTTCGATTTCGAAGAATAAATCGTCTCCCAATACATGTTTAGCTGCTTCTCCAAGCTCCTCTATGGAAAGTGTAACATCTCCAAAATGCTCCGCAAGGTTCTTCACTGCCCGTTCTCTGGCAGCCGCTTTCACCGCACTGGTAATGCCTGCAATTCCGCCAATGGCCAAACCTGCGGCTGCTACCGGCCAGGCTTTTATCATGCCGCTCAGGCTTCCGAATAGTTTAACGGCGGAGGTTATGCCTTTGGCTGCTTTAAAGGTTAAAAGAGTCGATACCAGGCCTGTCAGTCCTCCCTGTATCACCTCCGGATGCTGTAAAAACCAGGAACCAAGTTCTAGCACTGGATCTACAAACCCCATTAAGACGTTTCCGGCAGATTTAACCTCCCTTCGAATTGTAGGCAGGTTTTCCTCCACGCTTTCAGTGAAGGAGTTCAGCCACTCGGTTCCTGTCTGTACTCCTTCCCGGAGCGGTTCAGAAAGTCCCTCATAAATAGCAATGCCAGCCCCTTCCGCGGAACTTTTAAGGAGCGTTATGTCTCCTTTGAGATTATCCATCCGGACGCCTGCCATCTCTTCGGCAGCTCCTTTTGCATGGTAGATAGAATCCGACAATTTTTCGTAGTCTTCACCACTGGCATTAATTAAAGCCAGCATACCAGACATCGCTTCCTGCCCGGCTAGGCTGGCCGCGGTACTGGCCCGTTCGGATTCAGATAAACCTGCAAATCCAGTGCGTAAATCTCTCAGAATCTCATCCAATGACCGCATACTGCCATCCGAATTAGAAACCGTCAGCCCGATCCGGCTCATTGCTGCCTCCACCTCAGCAGTGGGCTTAACGATACGAGTAAACATTGCCCGAAGAGACGTACCGGCCTGCTCTCCTTTAATTCCGGCATTGGCCATCAGGCCGATGGCTGTTGCTGTGTCCTGGATGCTGAAACCTAACGCACCGGCCACAGGAGCCACATACTTGAAGGTTTGCCCCATCGTAGCCACGTCCGTGTTGGAACGGGCAGACGCCTGAGCCAGCACATCAGCAAACTCTGCCGACCGGGAGGCTTCCAGATTAAAAGCCGTCATAGCGTCTGTTACGATGTCGGATACCTGTCCCAGATCCTCCCCGGAGGCGGCCGCCAGATTCATGATACCTGGAAGGCCGGCCAGCATGGAGTCTACTTCCCAGCCAGCCATCGCCATGTATTCCAGCCCCTGTCCCGCTTCCGTTGCTGAAAATTTCGTTTCAATTCCCATCTGCTTGGCCAGAGCTTTCAGGCGCGCCATCTCTGTTTCAGATGCCTGGGAAATGGCCTGAACCGTGCTCATCTGGGATTCGAAGCTGGCTCCGGCTGCTGTCGAAGCCGCTAAGGCTCCAGTAATTCCGGCAGACGCAGCGGCAGCTCCCTTTGCCATAAACGAGAATGTTTTATCGGCAAACGCATCCATCTTATTGACGGATGATAAAAAGCTTTGATTCGTTCGTTTGGAGAAACGATACAGGTTATCCAGCTCCCGTTTTGTTTGTGAAAACGCCTTATCTAAAGAACTGTCTTTTTCTCCTCCGATTTGAATCTTTACTTTGTATTCTTTCTTATTTGTTGCCACTGCGTAACCTCCTTTCTTCCTTTACAGCTTCTGAGATATCCAAAAGCGTTCGATTCAGCGTTTTAAGCGGCAGTCCGAAAAAGAATCCTAGACCTGTGTGGGTATATTTCGACGCAAAGATACAGGCTTTTCGGGCTTCTTTGATTTCTGCCGGATTCCCTACGCCTACATGAAGAAAAAACGGTAAATCCTGTTTTTAAGTTTGATCGCATCCTTAGCCCTCATTGTTCCCAGCGTCTCTAACGGCAGCCTTGTCAGTCTCTGAGCTACCAGTTCTGCGAACAGGAGAGAAGTCTCCTGCATGACCGTACCGCCGCCGCCCATCAGTTCGTAGGTATTATACAGCTCATTTAAATCATTGAGCGTCAAATCGTCCAGTCCTGTTAAATCCAGTTCTGCCACCTGGCTGCCCAGGTGTTCCAGCGGCTTTGACAATTTAATGATTTTCCAGTTATTCGCTTTTTTTGAATTCTCTTTCTCTGGAGAATCCGCCAGATTTTCCGGTCTTACAGCTTCCCTGTTCTTCTCTTCCATCATTTTTGCAGCTCCTCCTTAGCACATATTCCGGACTTCTTTGAGAATGTCTTTTCCGTTTACAATATATACTCCATTTAATTTGTCGATCTCAAGCATTGTCGTGCCGTCGATGACGATTTTGTAATAGCTCAGGCTTAACGTTACGCTGGAATCCATCTTTCCGCCTGCTTTTACTGTTCCAGGCGAAAAGGTTTTCACAACGCCGCGCACAGCTATACTCATCTGAGAGTAGCTGACTTTTCCGGAGCCGCTGTCCATGCCCTGAATCGCTCCATTTAACATCAGATCAACTGTTTCGTTTGGATCCATCATCGCAAAGGCAGATTTGCTCAAGGTTGTATATGGAATCTTCATGTCCATCGTATCCGTTAATCCGATCACCGGAACCTCCAGATTTCCTCCTGTTCCGGAGCCCTCCAGTGTATCCGTCAGATTTGTTACCTCTGGAAGCTCGACTTCTCCAGAGATTCCAATGAGCACAGAGCCGTTGCGGTACAGATTGAATCGGTTGATTACCTGTGGCTTAAACATTACTATTCCTCCTCTCCTACGATAGCTGCCTGTAAGGTGGTCATATCAAATTCCTCAGATGCCTGGATATACTCAAGCGGAGTGTACGGAGCCAGATAAATCTTTACCTTTACATGGCCGTTTAATAAATCTTCTTCGCTGTTTTCTCTTTCATCGTACTCCATGCGAAGTCCGGCACACATTCCCTGGCTGACCAGACTGTTGCCCCAGATATTGAAGCTGTTGACAATATCATCAATCGTCCTGCGGTTCATCGGACTGTCCAGGCGTTTCTGGTACTGTCTAATGAAATAGTTTGCCACAAAAGAAAACATCCGCCGGCATCCAATCCGGTAATCCTTCGGATCCGTGTTTCCCGGATAACAGCCTGTGTTATTTCCCCAGCTTCTCCATCCTCCATCATTGATCGCTGTAACAATTCCATCCCCGTTTAAATAGGCAGCCTGCGGCTGATCCAGAGTAATCTCTGCTCCGTCTGCCAGAACTGCCCCCTCTGCATTCAGCAGTTTGTTGGATGGGTAAATATAGGGCACATCCCCATTCGTTGCTGTGTAATAGCTGGCCATGGCCCCGTAAGCTGCCGAAAACGCCATATGCTTTCCATCAATCAAAAGTTCCGGCCAGCACACAATACTGTGCGGATCGGTATATCCTGCCTTTTCCTTAGCCACTCCGCATTCCGTGTATTTCCGATTTTTTTCCGTATCCAGGTCCAGTACGCATTCGCAGCGGAACACTCCGTTTAATTCCGTGCATTTCTCCTGCATGGCTGCTCCTACGTTTGGCATCTTGCTCCATCCAGGGGCGAGAATCAGACCAGTAGAGAAGTGATACATCGGATACACCTGCCGGATGGTTTCAAGACCGGTTTCCTTTCCAGATTCCATGTCATAAGCTCCAATGATATCCTCTTCTGTCACCATGGAAGCATCCAGATAACGATAGGAAACCTGGATCTGCTCTAAGTCGTACCCAGATCCTGTACTCAGCATTGTGATAACCGGATATCCCAGCTCATTGAAGCTGACAATATAGTCCTTTTCCGGAGTAAGCGCCGGTCCCTGTGCCGCAGCTCCTACTTTCGCGCTTCCTACTTTTGCAAAGTCAGCCATGGCTCCGCTTCCCTGATTGATCTGAATCGTGCTTAACAAAATGCCTTCCTGCTCCAGAACAGCCTGGTGACTCAGAATCTGGATATTTTTGGATTCCGAATCCTTACTGTGACGCTCCGGATCCAGCACATTAATAAAGACAGCTGGATATACCTGGAACAGTTTCCAGGATGCGTACATACTCTGACACAGAGTATACAGATTCCATCGTTCCGAGTATCCAAGCTTTTCCTTCGCCTCTTCCCAGGAATTTAAGAGAATCGGTTTATTAACAGCCTGTTCCGGATGTGCCGTCAAGTGAATGGGTGCTGTTCCTACGATCACCTGAACGCCGTAAGAAGTAGATAACGGCCTTACATTCGCCGTCTGCTTTTCTGTCACCTCAATCCCGTGTTTATACATGCTTCTCCTCCTTAATCTGTTCTGCTTTCTGGTAAAGCATAAAAAGCTCCGAATCCTGCTTTCTAAGCTCCATCCTTTTTTCTGCCAGTTGCGACGTCGGAACAATCAGCCCGCGAAGAAACGGGTATGCTCCCATCAGCTGAGCCATCTTGCTGGAATGTCCTCCGCGCAGTACAGTGCCCTTCTGAATAATTCCATAAAAAGACGGCCCTAGATAAACGCCGGCCGTCTGTTTTTCATCTTTGCTATTCATAATTTTCCTCACATTCTAACTCTGGAAGATTCCATGTCATCTCAATTCCTCCGAAAAAATAAGGATAAGTATCTTCTTCCTGTTCAATCGCCTTCATGGCTCTTTCACAGTAAAAGGCATCCAATACTGGGTGTGTCCGGAAATACCCTGTCACACAGTTTAAAAGGTTCCACATCGTCTGATGCCCGCCGTCCTGAGCATACAGACAGAACACCAGATAAACCTTCGCTTTGGCTGCATCCTCTTTCATATCCACCTCTGTGGTTTTTACCACACAGTATGGAATTAACGTATCCTCCACAGCCGAATCTCCCAGGGATTCGCTTTCTTCCATTTCCCAATAATCTGGCAGAGACAGCTGTGGCAGCGTTCCGGGGTATCCTTTCAGTTTTTTTCGCTCTCCCTTTGTTCCTGTCAGCAGGATACGTCCTGATAGCTCTTCAATCGTTTGGATTAAACATACTTCCAGCTGATTATTGGTCATAGAGCCTCCTACGCTTTCAGCACGCCCCTAGCTATCAGAGCCGTAATTATCTCATTGATTTTATTTTTCGTATCCGTGGGAGTCTCCGTGGATAAAGTCTCTATCTTGGTGGCCGTTCCTGTCAGTCCTACACCGGCAGCACCCTGAGGCCCTGCTGGGCCACGCTCTCCTGGCTCTCCTTTTGCGCCGGCAGCGCCCTGCGGTCCTGCCGGTCCCTGATCGCCTTTTTCTCCTTTCGCTCCAGCTGTACCCTGTGGCCCTGCCGGTCCTCTTTCTCCCGTTTCCCCCTTGGGGCCAGCAGGCCCCTGCTCACCTTTCGGTCCCTGAGGTCCTACCTGCTCGTTTTTAATTCCCTGCTCCATCTTATTTAATTTATCAGCTGTAATAAAATCCCCTTCTGACCATGTGGTCGGTTCATAAGACATGTGATTCCCTCCTTTAAATGGTTTTATTTATTAAATTCCACACTGCATCCTGAAGACTCTCTCCAATTTCACCCTCCAGCCTGCGAAACGTCATCTCTGTTAATTTGGAAATAGACGGACCCTGGGCTTCTCGGATTGGATGTCTGGCGCCGCTTCGTCTCTGAAAAATTCCATTATGCGCTTTTTGCTGTCCTTTTTGTTTGACTGAAACAATAAAGCCTTTTAACCCACCTGTTTCAATAGGCTTCATACCGCCGCGCCTAACGGCTGCCTTTGCCGACACCCTTTTTCCGTTTTTACGGAACTGGTATGCGCCAGGAAGAGAAAGCACCTCGCCCGAAACCTGAATCTGTGCGAAGCTCTTCGATAGCGTAGCCCGTTTTAGTTCCAAACTCTTCTCTGAAAATTTCCCTCGCCGGATGGTATACTCGCTCTTTGTTTCCTGATACAGACGTTTTTTAGCCTGTTTTGCCGTCTCATTCACCGCCTGCTTCAGCAAGGGTTCTGCTTTTTTTCCAGATTCCTGCAAGAGCTTTCGAATTTCGTCCTGATTTTCCAGATGAATTTTTAGTATCATACGCCTCTCACCGCTTCCAGACTGATGGAATAAATCCCATCCTCATTCACCGCGTCAATAATCCGGTATTTCCTGTCATCCAGCGTCAAGAGACGGCCAATGGCCGGGAGAGGACCGAATTCCTTTGCCAGAGCATAAAAGAGCAGCTTTCTTTTATAAATTCCATCCAGCTCATCGCCTGATGGAGTTCGCTTCTCCCGCTCGATCATTTCGTTATCATCTACCAGGATACAGAGAGTTCTTCCGTCAATCCTGTGGAGCGAGCCAAACTCCACAGGATTGAGAAAAACAGAACGATTATCTCTGGCAATAATCTCCTTGAATCCCATATCAGCCTAACAATTTTACAAAAGCAGTTGACTCCTCTGCCTTTGCCGCCTCCACTGCATAGCCCACAGTCGCAGTGCCGCCTGTATCTTTGTCAATTCCTTCTTCGTCATCAAATTTGACTGGATCTCCAACAGCCAGAGCGACACCTGATTTTTTTTCAATTTTAAACACTCCGACCATATGAATGGATCCTAATCCTTCTGAAGGAATGTCAGTTCCCGCTACTCCAATATGAGCACCCAGTTTTAAGACTGTTCCCGCCGGAATTGCGGTTTCTGTTTTATTTAAATAGTCCAGGGATTCACCTTTCTGCCAGTATGTTGCTGTTTTTGCCATGTGTTTGACCTCCTATGCTAATCCGATTGGTGATTCTAAAGTAATGCCCGGATTCTTTACTGCTCCCCGGTAGTCCATAACCGCGATACCCCAGTCAAGATATACGTCCCAGACAAAGCCCAGCTGTCCAGGCGCTTCCATACGGCGGATATTCGGAATATCCTGTCCGTTTAAATAATCTACCTGGATAAAGTCGGTATCGTTCTTGTCTCCCACCATAAACCATGGAATCGGGCTGCCTTCTTTGATCTGCACATTTAATGTAGCGTCTTCTACAATCTGAATCGTGTCCTTGTAATTAAACAGAGGATTGACCGCTCCGGATGCGCTGATAGTCGGACTGTTGAATAAGGTATACATAGCGAACTGATAACCCAGCGGAACCACAATCGTACCCGGACGAATGATAATCGCTTCCTCCATATCGTCCTGTTTTTTCTTATGACCTCCCAGCGCGAGAATCATCGCCTGTACTGCTTCCTGGGTAATGCCGGTTCCTTCCTTCAGAAGGTTTTTATGGTCGGAAACGAACAGAGTTTTTCCATCATAAATTTTCGGATTTCCCGTCAGAATCTGGTAAACCTGGCTGTTGATTGTCATCCTGGCCGCCTTCGCCGCACGATTGGGAAGTGTCGTAATCACTCCCATGTCATCGTTGATAAATGCCTGGCGTGACATGGTAAACTGACGGCCGTAGGTTTTTAACTGTCTCTGCGGCTTCTTCTCATCAGTCGGAAGCGTATGCTTTAACTCTCCGTTCTCCGGAACCTCCAGGAACTGCCCAAATCCGCCCTGAACATAATAATTGTCCGCTTTCTTGAAGTCTGTCAGCGTACCTCTGGTGGTAAACTGCTCAAAGGTAACTGGAGCTGTTTTGTGTCCCTCTACATAAGATTTGCGGATTACATTGTCCATAATCGCCGGGAAAGCAGAAGATGGATTGTAATACGCTCTCTGAATCAGCGCCGAATATACCTCATCTCCGGATTCCATGTAATAGTTTCTCTGCGAGTCCTCCTGCGTCAGACAGTTGGCCGCGATCATCTGCAGCGTAGCGTTTCTGAAATCATTGGCTCCCGGAGCCGGATTCTCTACATGGATTCCCTGACGGAGAAGAATTCCGTCTGTCATTGCATTTCGTTTCTTGTCCCCCTCGTCTTCCGTGACTCTGGCTCCGACTGGTCCTCTGGTCCGCTGCAGATGTTCAATGACAGCCGCTCTCACCTGATCCAGAGTTCTGTCATTGGAAATATATGGCTCTGAGTCCATACCAAATCTCTGGCATAAAGTTGTAATGTCCCGAACCCTCTGGCGTTCTGCCATGGCCGCAGCCCGTGCTTCATCACCGCCCGATGCAGCTTCTCCAGATGCCGGAGGATTTCCCGCTGGAGGATTAGCTCCTCTCTGGCCTTCCTCTTCTGAGGCAGCCATGCTGTCAATCTGCTCCTGAAGAGAATCAAATTCTCTCTGCTCTTCCGCCGTCAAACTGCGCCCCTGCTGCCTTGCAGCCTCTGTCAGTTCTCTCTGGCGGGCAATCATTTCCTGTAAATTCATTTGTGTCCTCCTTCTTTGATTAAGATATAGGCTAAAAAGGATGCCTACTTAAAAACCTTGGCATCCTTCAGCTTCTTGATTAAATTATTAAATTCCTCCTTCGTGGGAGTTTCTCCTGCTGCATCAGCTGGAGCTGATACTTGTACAAACGGTACATTTTTTGGAGCCTGGTAATGCTCTGCAATAAATGTGCAGATTTCCTCTAACGGGCCGGATGGAATTGTTTCAACTGCCTGACCTGTCAGTGCTGCGGCGGCTTCTCTCATAGCCTGTTCTAAATTTTCCATGTGTTTTACCTGCCTTTCTCTTTAAAATTCTTCCACCAGCATCTTTATGTCTTGGTATATTTCCTTATAGGGCATATCCCGTTCCATGAGCTTTCGAATGCGCATCTTCAGCAGCGTTTCCAATGATTTCAGCTCCAGCAAAGTTTCCTGCGGAATAGTGTCGCGCTGGTTTCCATGAAGCCCTACCTTTTCATTGATTAATTTTGTAAAGACCATATAATACCGTTCTGCATTCTTACTGCCCTGTGCTTTTGCATATTGAACAAAGAGTTTTATCTGGTCTGTTTCATATTTCCTGGCTTTCTTAGATTCTTCACGAATCCCCAGCCATCTGCTGTCCTTTTCAGAAACTATGTAATAACCGTTCCTTTTAATTGATTGAATAGTTTCATATACCCAATCATTAAACTCATCCGCAACTTTTTGATTCGACCAACGGCAAATTTCATAAATCCCTCTCTCAGAATACATAAAGACTTTGTCTGTATTTTTATTTTTATATATCGGGGTCACAAATTGAGACCCCGATATTTCAATAGAAAATCTATCCAATCGATCTCTGTGTCTCTGGTGCATCACCAAAATCGAATGCTGTGGTTGCTTATACTGCAATGCATAACCAATCTGGGTTCTGCTCATGTAAATATTGTCTTCTTCATCTACATAGAAATCACACATGGTTCCTAAAAATTCGCTTTGTTTCACAAGCTTTAGTCTCATCATCTGTCCTCTCTTTCTAATTTCTGGTATCAAAAAAGGCCCAGCCTTTTGCTGAACCTTAACTTCCTTTTTTCTCTGTAATTATTTCCTCTGTGCCTTCATTAGATTTTCATTCGCCTGGACTATTCGCTCCAGAACAGACAGTTCTGTCGGCTGTACTGCCGGAGAAATTTCCGGTCCGCCATAGGTACGCCCTACCCCTACTGTTGCATCTGCCGGTACGGACACAATACTGATTTCCAGAGGCGTCCACTTTTTTGCAATATAGCACGGTCCGGTAAACCTGCCATCACTGGATTTCTTTCCTGCTGCCACTTCTTCCCAAGCATCTACACTGTAACCAACGGATACTCCCTTCAGAGTTTTTCCATCTACTTTCTTCCGGATCTTTTCCGCTTCGTCGTCATCATCAAACTCAATGATTGCTTTTCCACGGTTGTCTTCGTTCCAGGCTTTTACGACCTTTCCGATAACCTGATCCCTTTTATGATTAAACAAAACGACCCCAATACTCTGGAGTCTGCTCAAATCCATGCATCCGCCGGAGTGATCCAGGATTTCCACTCCATACCACCTGGAATATGGCTCCTCTGACGAAAAGGACAGCTCAAACTGTCTCTCGTTTTCGCCTTCTCCCGCCGCCCGGATATTGGCATTCATAAACCGTGTTGGGCAGAAATCATTTTCTCCGCCTGGATTTTTATGCATTGGCTTTCGTTCCATTCTTCTTTCCCTCCTCTTCATCCGGCTCCTGAACGCCTGGCCCTCCCGCCAGCATGGCAGCCAGGTCAATGTTCTTTTCAGCAGCGTACCGGTTCGCTTCATCCATCTCGTCAATGACCTGTTTCCAGTCCCGCCCATTTTCTGCGCAGATCTGCTGAAATGTTTTCTGCCCTGTTTTTAACATCGTTGCATTGGCATTCGCTTCTTTTGCCGGATCGATCCAGCGTTTAGGCTTAACAACCCATTCATGAGCTGTATAATCTCTAATATTATTCCAGATATCGTTTCCGGAAATAATTCCTTTCAGCCAGCAGGATATTACAAAGGTTTCATAGATTTCATCCAGTACCTGGAACAGAAGCTCCTTTTCTTCGTCATAGGTCAGATCATCCTCTATTCCGCTCTGGCGTGCGCTGGAATAATTGGTTTCCGACATATCCCTTGCTGTAGCCTCATAGGACAGTCCAGATGCCGAAGAAATCAATCTCTGCTCTGCTTTTAGAAATGTGGCAGCATCTGAGCCCTGTCCTGGCGGTGTAACCGTCTGCGCATCGTCTCCTGGATTCATTTCCAAAATCATACCTGGGACAATTCGCTTTCCCTCATAGCTGATTTCACTTTGCGGCTTTCCATCCCTTCCGCGATTTGACGCTAAATTGTTTATACGTTTAACCAGAATCGCCAGGCAGGCAGCTATCTTTTCCTTGATTGTTACAGCTGAAATAAACTCATTCATATCTTTAATTCTGGTTACAGTAGGGGCCAGATCCGTCATTTCCCGAATCTGAGAAGGTCGGCGCTTGGCATAATAGAAGATCACATCCTTGGCCGGAACGTACACAGGTTTCATCCGCGTGTATCCGTCAATTTCATACTGCGTAATCCAGTATCCCACCGGGCGGTTCCAGCGGTTGTACTCAATTCCTCCAACTACCTTATTGCCTTTTTCTTTCGGCTGAATTTGAGTGGCGTCAAGCTCATCCACCTCCAGGATCTGCAGCTGAAACGGCAGATATCCCTGCGAAGTATATCTCTTGATAATCAAAATCCCGCCGTCAACAATTTTTCTTTGAATCAGCATCCGGACAATCTGGGTAAAGCTCTGAGTACCTGTGACATCGCAGTTTTCTTTTTCGCACCATCGTTTCCAGGCAGCTTCCAGAATCTTATTCCGGTCTGCCTGCTCCGTTGTTACGCGAATCTGAAGCCCTCCGCCTATCACGTTCCTGCGAAAGGCACGGATAACTGAGTTTAAAATATCGGAGTTACGTTCCAGGTCCCTGGTTCTCGCCCGGATGACATCTCTCTCAAAGCGGTCTGTCAGCTCTGCTGACTGATTCTGCGTATTCCACCGGGACTGCAACCTTCCCGAATCACTGGCATCATAATTCCCACGCTGCTCTTCGTAATACTTCCTCCACCGCATCCTCTCAATACCGGCTTTCGGGCTGATCGTTCCGATAATTCGGTCTATCACTGTCTGCTTCATGCTACCTCCTGTTATCGTATCCAAAATCAGCTGCATATGCGCCGTAGAGGAATCCACTTTCCTGGGCCTCCTGGGCTTCCAGACGGTTTCTTTCAGCAATTAGTGTAGATAAATCTGCCCTGGTAAGAGAACGGGTTCCTATCTTATAGGACTGTCCGCCTACCATAATGTTATAAATGGCCTCATTTAAAACCCGCAGCTGCTGGCTTGGGCTGGAATAAGGTTCTTCTTTTACTTCCGTAGTTCTATCTGATTCTTTTCCCATTCTCTCTTTTCCTCCCATTCCTCTACCACCCTTCTAATTCATTGTCTCGGATCCACTGTTCTTCTTTCGGTATCTCCGTTGGTTTCTTCTTAGGCGGTACATACCGCTCCTGATGCCAGATTCTGGCGCCGCGGATGTCTGCCGCTGCCATCGCATACACCTCTGCATCCAGATAGTGATTATCTGTGTGGGTTGTCTTAGGCACCCACTTCTGTGTGACTGCCCCATTTGCCTGCCGTTCATTAATCTTGTGCTCCGCCGTTACTTGATTGGCATATTCTTCATCAACCCCACGAAACACCATCCAGGAACCGGTTCCGTTATTCCTGCGCATCCTGGAAGCAATTCGATCCTTATATTTTCCAGTATCGACGATAACCAGGTTAATACCGGCTGCCTTTGAACCAGCCTTATTGATTACGCTGTATTTATAATCCGTCTCCAGCCTTTTACTGGATCCTTTGCACGGAAGTGTATAATCCATAGTATCAGCACAGAAATCATATACCATATCCGTCTGATCTCCGGAGTCTACCAGAACAAGAGAGGGTGTCAGCTTCTCACCATTCTTTTTTTCGTAGTAGAGATTCATAATGTTGTCGGCGTTCCATAGATTTGTTTCCTGCCCTCTGGCAATCAGCTGGCTGGTCCAGTGTTCTCCCCATGCACGTATGACCCAATAAATACAAGTCTCCTGCACGTCAATTCCCCCTGTCAGCTCAATGGCCCAGTCAGGTACTTCAAACTCCGGGAGCTCCGTCTGGCGTTCCTTCACCAGATCCGCCGTCGTCTTGAGTTTCGTATCTTCCCATGGTTCCGCCAGCCAGCTGTTGACAAAGTTTTGAAGCATATCTGGATCTTTATAAGATTTCAAATGTTCTTCAGCCGCTTCCGCCCAGGTGACGAACACACTGTACAGGGAGCTGATATGATATCCGACCGTCTTAGGTCTGCCAACTCCCCTCTTTTTGACTGCCCGCCATTCTCCCTCTCGAAGCATCTTCGGCTTGTCCTTATCAAGAATCTCGCAACCGCACGCCGGGCAAATATACTTAGCTGTCTGTGCTCTCTCATAGGGCGACATTTTCTCCTCATCATCCTTGCAGAATAAAATCTGCTTAAAAAGAAGCTGCTGCATTTCCCCGCAGTGAGGACAGGGAACAAAATATTCTTTTACCTCATCTGCGCTGTCATGCAGAGACCAAATATAGTTCGTCTTAAGCGTCGGAGTAGAACAGGCATACACCTTGCTCTGACTCTTGAATGTTTTAATACGCTCCATGGCAAGATTGTAGGGAGATGCCTCTTTCTTTGATGCGCCTCCCATCTTGTCAATTTCGTCAAAGAACAGATATTTGATTGCTTTTGATGCCAGCTTGGAGGGAGAGCCGGCTCCTCGCAGATACACCGTCATATTTTTGAATTTCAGGCGGAGCTCCTTGGAGGCATTCTCGTAAAACTGCTTTTTAATCTTCGGAACCAGGCGAAAGGCTGGTTTCAGTTTGTCATTTGAGATGTCTTTAGCCAAATCATCCGAAGGATAGACGATCATCGTCGGGCCAGGTTCCTCTGTAATGAGATATCCCAGCATATTGATCAGGACTTCTGTGCCTCCCAGCTGGGAACCCTTGCAGAGATAAACTTCTCTGATATGCGGCTCATTTAAGGTATTCATGATCTCCACCAGGTACGGCGTTACATCATTAGACCACTTTCCGGATAAATTACTGCTTTCATCCAAAACGCGGTATTTTTCCGCCCATTCACTGACTTTTAACTCCTCCTGAATGGAGAGGGCGGCGCTGATTACTCTTTGGAAAAGCCGGCGCGTTTTTCTTCTGGCTTTTTCCCGACGTGTCACTCTTCCTCATCCTCCTCTTCTTCCAGCTCCTCTCCTTCCAGTGTCTGTTGACCGTCAATTTCATCTGGATCGTATTCTGACAATTCTTCCAGCGCAGAAAGAAGCTCTTTTTTAATGATCTGAATAATTTGGTTGATGTCCTCTTCACCAGCCACCTGCATAGCCAGCTTAGCAGGCACAGAAAGCAGCCGGTTTTTAAATCGAATCAACATGTCAGATAGAAAAGCCTCCACATCGGCAGCCTCATGAAGCTCTCTGCGAAGGCGTCTGAGCTTCAGAAGAGAAATCTGTTTTTTTACTTCCTCATGCTGCGCCTGCACTTCCTCTTTTGAGATTGAGGCACGTCGGCCCGTTTCCGCATTCACTTTGTACTCAATGTACTCCTGAATGCTCTTTTCCAGATTGTAGCCTCTGCCTTCCTGCGTCAGCTTGAAAAGCCCTTCTTCCCTTAATCCACGGACTCTTCTGGAGCTGAGTCCCAGGCATTCCGCCAGCTGTTTTTGATTTACTACCATCGTTTGCCCACCTCCCCAGCAGTCTCCCAAAAGCGGAAGGAAATGCCATCAATTTTTTTCTCATAAAGTCAAAAATACCGCGCTTTCCCCGGACCCGCATAGGGGTGGGGGGTGAGTAGTACCTACTCCACTCTGTGCAGAAATTAGAGCAAAGGAAAAGAGCGCCCTTTCAAGCGCTCTCCCGTTACTCCTTATGTTTTTCTTCCTGCTCTTTTGCAAATGCCAGCATCAGCTCTGTAATCTGTCCAGCCTGGCTGACTCCTGCCGCCTTACAGGCCTTTTCGAATCGTTCCGCTACTTCCCGCTTAATCTTAAAGCTTTTTGTCATGTAGCCGACTTTCTTTTGATACTTCTGGCTTGCAATGGTTTGAGGGTTTGGGCTACCTTTTGGCATCTCTGTCCCTCCTCATTTTTCTGTAGATACTGCGGCCAATGAAACCAGCCGTTACTGCAATTACTGTAATTATTGCGATTCTCATTGTTAAAAATGGCGATTCGTGCTATACTTTTGATACGGGGAGGATTTCTCCTCCCCTGCTGTGTTATTTCCACAGCTTGTCGATTATCAGAATGATAATCCCAGTTATAAGCCCTGTCAGGAATTGAACCGCTACTTCAATCCAGTTGACTGGGCTTTTTCTTTTTCTTCGGCTACTGCCCTTCGCCATCTTTTATCACCTCCTTACATTATGTATTATATCGTAGGGTTTACCATATGTCAAGTGTTTTAAATACTTTATCTAGTATTTTTATCCACATCTTTATCAACATATTGTGTATAAATAAAAAAACACCCGGAATAACTCCGGGTGAAAAACAAAAGGAAAGTTTTATTGGGTAGCAGGCTTCCGTCTGCCAGCGGATCCTCCAGGAATCGAACCTGGGACTTGATGATTAACAGCCATCTGCTCTACCGACTGAGCTAAAGATCCATCTTGCCGGGAATTCCCGGCGCTTAATGTAAACTAGGGGAGGAAAGCCGCCGGCCTGAATGCCTTTGGCTTCTATTATACTTTAACACGGATTATGCGGATAAGACGGATAACTTTCTATACTATTCCGTGTTTTTCTAAATATCTATCCCGTATCATTTTTCTCGGATAATCTGGACTTTTACTATACCCTGTTTTATCTGCTATCTTGAGCCAGGTCATTCCATCTATGTAGTACATCCGGAAGATGCAGCGTGTCTGCCCGTCCTCTATCTGGTTGATCCACTGCTCTACAGCTTTAACCTGGGCTTTTTTCTTTTCCAGTGTTTTTTCCCGACGCCTGTAAAGCTCCTTATCAAATCCAACAACGCTCTGAGGCCTTGCCTGCCCTGTCCGGTAGTCAAGGATTGTGCTGTTTCCGATGCCAGAATCTGTTGTTTTCATTTCCTCCAGTTCGATTTCCAATATTGGGATCTCTCGCTTTATTTTTCTGTAATCATCCAGCAATTTTCTGGTTATTTTAATATTCAATGGCCTCTCCTCCTGTCCTGCTGCCCCTGTGCTGCTTCTGCCTAACTTCCTGCTGCTATTCCAGCCACCTGTTATCAAAATAGCAAAACCCAACCACGCACCCGGCAATTAGTATCATCCATACAACCCAAAACAAAATAGTTTCCCCTCCAGAAGTGCAGCGTTCCAACGCCTTTTCTGGATTGCAGTCTGTAAAAAATTTAGACTGCTCCGATATGGTGCCATCCATAAGCCTGGTATAAATGGTTCCTGTATACTCCTTGGAAACTCCATAATATTTATATCTCACGTTGGATAGAAAAGATTCTTTTATTGTATCTATGTATTCCCCTGAGGGAAGATCAATTTTCCCATAATCAAATTCCTGCCCGCAAAACTGAATCCTGCTGCTGTGTTTTTCCCAGCTGTCGTAATAGTCCCACGAATAATAAACTTCTGTTTCAGTATAGGTTTCTGTCTTTCCCTGAGCATTCTTCCTTGTTTTTGTGACGGTTCTGGTGTGCGGATTATAATGTTCTTCTACTTTTTCTATCCACAAATACTCCCCGCCTATTTCATCAAAACCGACCGGCTCAACCGCTCTCAATTCTCCGTATACAAAGGCATTTCCTATGTCTGTATCCATTCCATAGCGGAACAGTTCTGTATCCTCAATCTGTACCGCTTTCCAATATTCGGCATCCTTATCCGCTTGATAATCCGTGATTTTTCCTGAAATGAAAAATCCAATGAGCATCATAATAGACGCTATGGCAATACTGATAATGATCTCCCGCTTCGTTATTTTCATCGTTTCCTCCAGTGAGTCGGCGTATCCATAATATCACTCTTCAAACAAATTCTGCGGTGCATCGCTGGGTGCCTGATAATCCAGACGTTCAAATTTCCTGATTTCGTAGCCCGTCCAATCAAGGAAGATTCTGGACGGAAATTTCCTGGTATATCGGTTATAGGCCGTAACCGACTGATTATAGTTTTCTCTGTACTGGGCGATCTCGTTTTCTGTAATAGCCAATTCATTCATCAGCTGTTTATAGTTTTCATTGCTCTTTAATTCTGGATAAGCATAGGTTACTGCTGCCAGAGCCGTATTAACATCTTCTATCTGGTTGCCTCTTCCCATCCCATCTGCAAGCTCTTTCAGAGTTTCGGATTCATGCTTATCATACTGCTGCACGGAATCCGCCAGATTGTAGACTAAATCCACCCTTCGCTTTTCCTGGACTTTGATATCTGACTCTGCAGTGTAAACAGCCTCTTCTAGTCCAATCGCCTTATTTCTTGCTGACTGAATACCCACCAGACTCATCAGCATAAATGTGAACATTGTTCCAACTGCAATTAAAATAATTTTGTAATTTTTCATAGTATTTATCCTTTCTTCAGGGCCATACCCTCCACATTATCTGGTTGTCGGTCTACTTCCCGGATGGCTTTGGCAGCCACCGGATCCCGCACACCACTACGATTATGATATAAATCAGGTTTCATTTTGGCCTCCTTTGTACGGCTCCGGAAGGGGCTGCCAGGCTACTACTGTGTCATATACAACTCCAGGGTCTCTTGCTTCGTTGGGTTCCCCATCACAGCGTATCCATTCGTTTTCTTCATCCTCATACCACCAGAGCCCCTCTTCATATTTCCCCTTATATGTGCCACTACTTTCTGGATGATATCCCCATTCCTCTTTTGGGATAAAGTCAGAGCCATAGTCTGAAATCCAACTCGAGTGTTTTACTGTTACCCAAACGAGCATCTCTTCTCCTGGCAACCGTTCCTCTACAGGAATCCAGTGGTGACTATCCTGCTGCCGGCGAAGCTCTTCCACCTCCGCCGGACTCAGGCCCGTGTCTTCGTAGTCTCTCAGCTTGCACAGCGCCCCATATAGTGCCTCATAGGTTTCCCGTGTGATTGGTACTCCTATGAGCAAATTCTCCCACTGAATTCTTTTTAGGCCCCAGTTCCCGTATTTATCTATTTCTGTTAATCGTCCCATATGATTCTCCCTTCTGCGGATTGTCAACGTATCAAACTGATTCCCATAACAACATATCCCGGCTGAATCCCGACGAATTTATCATCGATTAGATAAATCACTTCTGCTCTGGCCTCTCTGCCGGAATATTTAATGTTATCCCATTCCTTCAGAATCAGGATGTCTCCAACGCGATATTTCCTATCATTTTTTCTGATTTCAAATTTCTTTTTGCCCGAAATTACGTCTTCAAAATATTGGGGATAAATTTTTAATTCATGTTCCATTTTCTCTCCTATGCAAACCGCAATTGATTTTCACTGTCATTGATAATCAGGTTTGGAATCCTCTCTCCTACTTTTAAATATCCGCAATTTGCTTTTACTAACGCTTCCGCCATTGTTGGGACAACACTGTTTCCGATTCTGGCCACCTGCTCCTTGATGGGGTACGGTTTCCCCTCAATGTCCCGATTGATGATATAGTCTTCTGGGAATCCCTGCATCAGCTTCAGTTCTTCCGGTTTCAGCATCCGGAGAAAGATATCAGCTATGGCGTACTTCTCTCCCTTTATGTTGATAGCCACATTTACCAGGCCGAACCGGTCTTTGGTGGTAATGGTATCCAGCGGTCTGTCTACTGTCTGACCTCCGCCAGACCCGTAATATTTAATCAAAAACGCGGATACCAGCCCGAAGTGTCCCGGCGATGTCGTAATGGTGTGAATTGGCTCCTCGCACCCCTGTCCGATTCCGGATTTATAATATTTTGTGATAAATGCTGTCACCAGTCCGTACCGGTTCGAGGTGTCAATAGTCTTTATCGGTTCTGACAGGAGCTGACCTCTGGATTCTCCGGCCTTTTGCTCTCCGTGGTACTGAATGAGAAAAGCAACTGCTCTGTCATCCTGCACGATATATGGTTCGTTTTCCAGGATGTATTTCCGGATCCCGTTTGCAATCCGTTTCTGTGTGGCTGCTGCCAGCGGTTTTTTCCGGTCGAATATTGATTTGCCAATGTCTGACCAGTCGATATATTTTCCGCATGGCTCCCAGTTATCTCTTGCTCTGGTCTTCTCCGGCCATACAATTTCCTTTTCGTCTCTCCGAAAAATTGCGTACCAGCGTTTCCTGGTAGTGGGCGCGCCGTAATCTGCCGCTATCAGCTCCCGGCTGTCAAACCGGTATCCCAGGGAACACATGGCTGTGATAAACCGTTTGTAGTCCTCTCCCTTTCTTTCCGGAATGATGTAGCCTTTTTCGTCCAGAGGTCCCCACTGCTGGATTTCTTCCACATTCTCCATGATGATTACTTCTGGCCTGATTTCCTTGGCATGTTTAAATACTGCCCAGGGAAGAATTCTAAGCCCGCTCAGACGGGGCTGTCCGCCTTTTGCCTTACTGTGTGATGTACAGTCAGGAGAAGCCCACATCAGGCTTACTTTGCGTCCTTTTACAATGCCTTTCAGATCCGCCTTAAAGATATCCTCTGTCAGGTGCAGTGTATCTGGATGATTGACTTTGTGCATCCGGATTGCTTCTGGATCATGGTTTACTGCGATATCTACCGGACGCCCTAAGGCCATTTCTATTCCTACACTCGCTCCGCCTCCGCCAGCGAAACAGTCAATGATTAGTCCCATCTTGTTTCCTCTTTGTTCCGATTTCTTTTATCACTGTCTCCAGAGCCTTCACATCGTGATCCCAGATTGGATCCGCATCACGTCCTGCTGCCATGTCCCGGCAGTGATCCAGCAAATCACCTAACTGCTTTACAGCGCCCTCCAGCTCCCTGGTATCCACCATGCGCATCCCTGCAATTCGAAACGCTCTGCAGGAACCTACTGAATGATCGGTTTCTAAGATTCCCTCCTCCAACATTTCCCGCAGGCATATGTTAATCGTCGACACGGAACAATAAAATTCCGCTGCAAGTTCCCGCTGTGTCGGCGGGTAGCCGTGCTGTTTTATGTAGGCTTTAATAACCTTCAATACATTTTTCTGGCTGATTATTTGTTCCATTGTACTCCCTCATTACAATTTTCTTTTAAGGCGGGCGGCCGGTCAGAGCCGCCCTGTATGTAACACCAATGGCAGGTTATTGTGATATATTATGGCCATTGGGAGGTTCCTTGTTTACTCGCTCCAGCTCATTAACTGGAATCCTAAAATACAATATCCTTCTTCTAATCCTCTCATGTCTTCATCCATGTAAGAGATACGAGTTTCTGCCTTTCGGCCTGTGAATTTTCCATCCTGATAACACCAGAATTCCAGATCATGCCCTTCAAGAAACTTTTGGTCGTTTCTGGTGAGCTTATAGGCTTTCTCTCCTCTGATGATATGGTCATATTCCTCCGGGCCAATTTTCAAGACATGCCCAGTCTTTACTGGGGCTTCCGGAGGTTTTGCGTGTCCTTCTATTGTCTGATGACAGTTCTCTGGAAGTATCGTTTCCAGGCTCTGCTGCCTATGCAGTTCTCCTTTTTCTTTTGAGTCAGATTCTAACTTTTCTTCTACGTCCCTGATGGAGATTCTTTCCTGCTTCGCCAGCTCCTTTTGAGGTTCCGGCGGAAGGCAGGCAGCCTTATTAGCAGCAGAATAGCCTATTTCCTGGTCCTTGAACTTTTCCATGAGTTCCGGCTCCAATTTTCGGTTGATATGCTTTAGCTGGGCCGTCTTGGTGACACTTAGACCTAATTTATCGGCCACGGCGGCACGAATATCATTGGCAAGGGCAAACTGGGGTTCCAAGCCGGTCAGCTCCCTGAATTTTTCCTGATGTTCCGGTGTGCCGGTCCGAAGGGCTTCCAGAGATTCCGTTAAGCCGATTACCTCAATCATACGGTCATGATCGGTTTTGTTGCGCTGGCCAGCATTGGTCAGGTACAATGTAATTCTTGCCATGATATCGTCCAGATTCTCCAGATGAACCGGAACCAGCCTGAACTGCTCTAATCCCAACTTTTCTACCAGGTAAATCACTGCCAATCGTCTTCTATGGCCAGAGATTAATTCATATTCTCCAGGCGCACGTTTGCGGGCAAAGAGCGGTTCTGGGATTCCTCCAGCCAGGCGGATCATGTTCGCTAACTCCTCAATCTCTCCTAGGGAATACTTGTTTTCTCGGTTTGGGATTAACTGGGTGTAGGGGATCATCTGTACTGTGTACTGCGCCCTCTTTTCGGCAGGCCGGGCCGCCATGATATCATTTAGTTTCGGCATCCTCCAGCACCTCCTTTGCAAGGTCTCTGTAGTCTTTTACTGCCTGCGAGTGCCTTCGGCAACGGGCAATCGGCTTTCTTACATTCTCCGCGCTGATAACATCCTCCGTTCGGGTAATAGCTGTCTCATAGGCCGGTAAGGGATAATTTTTTAAGATATTTCGAATATTCTTCCGGCTCTGAGCATTATTCTTAAACATGGTAAACAGAATCTTGGTCTCTGCAGACACACCCATCTCCGGGAACAGCCACTGGGCCATGTCCAGACCTTCACATCCCCAGCGCGTCGCCGGAACCGGAATGATTAATCTTTCTGAGGATTGGAGGGCTTCGCGCGTCATCCATTCTGCTGCCGGAGGGCAATCAATAATACAGTAGTCAAATAACTCCTGAACGATTTCCAGCTCCCACACCAAACGTCTCCTTTCCTTTATTTCCCGTACCCGTATATCTGCCGGGATAATAAACAAGTTTTGAATCCAGGTCTTTTTAATGGCTGAAAGGATTGTGCAGTGTTTTTTCAGCACCTCCGCAATGCTCCTCTGGTGCAGGTTATAGCGGCGCATCATGGATGAGGCATTCCCCTGCTGATCCATGTCAATCAGCAAGACTTTCTTTCCAATCTCCACCAGGCTGTAGGCCAAGTTTACAGCCGTTGTGGTCTTTCCAACACCGCCTTTCAGGTTCCATATCGTGATTACTTCCATTTCTTACTCCTTTAAACAATCTTTTACCCTTTCCTCAATCCACTGTGCTTCGCATTCCTGATCCGCGATTTCTTCCGCTGCCAGGGACGGGGAAACGTAGCATCCAATGGACGCGTAGCCGGTAGGTGTTTCTTTCAGGATTTGAAAGCGTTCAGCGGTTTCTTTTACAATGTGGTATGTTCCATAGATCCGTTTCATTTCTTCTCCTATTTGGGCCACTCTCCCAATATCCGGTTTCGTTTATCCGCCCTGCAGCGGGCCACATCTGCCCAAAGGTAAGCATGGCCGTTGTCAAACATGCAGATATGTGGATATCTGGTGTCAGTTACCCTTGTCCGTTTCTTTTCACCATCTTCGTGTATGTAATAATAAGCATCCCCTGCTTTCGTCTCTTTCTTTGCTTTTTCCACCAGTTCCATCCAGGCGATTCTCGTTTCCTTTTTCGGTTCCTTTCCATTTGCTATCACGTACTCATAGCCATGCAGACCTCTTTGTGTGCGTTCGATTGCTTTCTTTACCTTCAAGTTCCCGAACTGGTTTCTGATGTCGTTACGAGATAGCGGAAGCGCTTCGAATATCTCCTTGACTGACATAGGTTTCCCAGCATCCCGCATATAGTCCAGAATCATCTGCTGCTTTTCTGCAGAAATACGGTTAATGTCTGCCCTCTTCATTTGCAGCCTCCTTGTCAGCTCTCCAGTTTTCGCAGGAATCCTGTCCTGCTGCCGGAGTCCAGTCACAGGTATATTCATAGATGCAGCTTTCACAAGTCTTTTCCATGATTCCCTCCTTACTTTCTTAAACCGGAAATACACGTTTCAGCTCTGAGTTATAAACGAGCTTCAATGTGCTTCCTTCTGAATCCATGAGAGTTCCCTCATTGCCTTTCACCGTTAATTTAAAACATTCCTCTACCAGTCCCTCCTGCTCCATCCACTTCCGGATGGCATATTCTGCGATAGTTTTTACGTTTTTCATGCTATGCCTCCTGTGTCTCTTTTCTGGTTTCAGTTTTTTCTACTTTGATATTTCCTTTGCTGGTCATGGAAATCTTTCCTTTCAGCCCGTTTCCCACATCCAATGTCAGGGAATCGATCTGATCCTCCTCTATCAACTCCACGGCTGTTTTTAACAGCTCTACCGCTGTTTTCAGGAGATATTTCCCGAACTGCCTTTCAACTGTACACTTTGCCTTTTCCATCCGTTTTTTTCTGCTGACATAATTTTGCGCTGCTGCACATCCACACAGCTCCGTTGCTGCTTCATCCAGCTTCTCTTGGGGCCACGGAAGCAATGTCTCAATCTGGGCCATCTGGCCGCAGAACCGGCAGCTTCCCGTCTGAACTTCCAATCCGTCCGGATGTTCCCGTTTCAGTTCTTCTAAATCGCTTTTTAACATGTCTCCTCCAATCTGATGAATCCATTCTCCTGCTGCTCTGCTTCTCTCGTTTCCTCCACGTAGTAACGGCCAAATTCTTCATAAAATCGTTCTCTGCTGTATTTTTTCTCAAATATTCGTTCCGCCTCTTCCTTCAGCCGTTCATCCAGTTCTATGTTTCCGCCGTGGACTCCCGTTTTTTTGTGCCTGTGGCATCCAGGACAGAGGTGGACTTTTAAGCCGTAATGCTCCGACTTCTTTTTTTGCTTATTCCCGAAAAATACGTGATGCTCCTCTAAATTCCTGGTATCGCCGCAGTTGTAGCACTCATAGGCTCCGCGCGGCTCCATGATACTCCTTGCCATTACTCCTCCTTCATCACCCTTCTGGAATGTGGAGAGAGAAGGTTCCAGATCTCTTTCCATTGCTCCACGTTTCTGATGGTGTTTCCCTTTGCGTTTTTCCACCCTGCCGCCTGCCATCCGGTCAGCCACTCGTTCTGGAAGGCAGACACAATGTAGTCCTCGGCCGAGTAAATACTGAGCATGCAGGGACGTTTTAGCACTTTCAGGCACTCGATCAGGGCTTGGAGAGTGTTGCTCTGCTTCGAGGCATCCCGCTCTCCAGATACTTCCCGGCGATGGACTTTCCCAGCAGCGTCCGAAAATTCCAGACTGCCCCAGTATTTACTGGGGTTTGCGCCGATCTTAACTGTCACTTCGTACATGTTTTTCCTCCCAGGGGATCAGGATATAGGCATACAAATATGCGCTGTCTGTGCGGTATCCCGGTTTGGCTGTTTTTCTGGGTGTAAATCCCTGTACCCGTTTCTTGGCCTGCTCCCATAAAGCTATCGTCTTCTTTCCTGTCTTCTTCGGTTTAACATAGACATAGGTTCCCTCGTTACAGATGCCAAAGGAATCATGTTCGATCTCTAAATCCAGGCCAGAATCCTGAATCATTCGTTCTGCTTTTTTCCAGTACGGGACTTTCTCTTCTTTCGTGAAATTAAATTGCCTCAATCTATTTTCCTCCTCTAACTCTTTCTGCTTCTAGTTGCCTCTATAAGTTTCATTGCGCTTTTCTGTTTTTCCTCTTCGTGTTATAATAATCAAAAACAACGAAAGGAGACTGTATATGAAGCGTATTGCCTATTCTTTTAGCGATTCTGACATAGAAGCTATCATTTTTGCTCTCTCTGTTCTTCCTTCCTTGGGACTCGAAGAAACAGAAGTCCAAGCAGATATTAACTATCAATGCTGTTGTTCTGCTGGCGAAAAGCTTATTAATCTCGACACAAATATAGCGCCTAATGAATTCCGCGTTATCTTAGCTTCCCTTGAAGCTGTCCAACTTATTAACCAGGGTGAACTTGAAGCAGACACGGAAATAAAGAAAAAATGTAGCAACTACATATTTACTGTTAATAAACTTGTTTCGGCCTTTGATTCGCAGATGTCATAGTTTACACTTATTTCCATCTCTTCATTTTTAAAATTTCTGTTTATGAGCTGCCGAAGTCTTTCGGCAGCCCCTTTTCTATCTTTTTCCATGTCTCTACTTTATCCTTTCTCTTCTTATTTTTTGCCGGGTTTCCTGTATCGTTACTTCTCCTGTTTCCAAATCCAGCTGATAGCTATCCCGCTTCGTTTCTTTCTGCTGACGGCCATCATGGATCAGCGTATAAGTAAAATACATAAACCCTGTAATCTCGTGATATGCTTCCGCAATGCTGTCCTTATCTACATACCACCCTGGAGGAACTACAATCGTATGGCTGATTGCGTTCCTTGCGCTGACGATTTCCTTTTTAGGTTCCGGAATCACAAGGTTTTTGCTGCTGTTATATCGTCTTCCAGAAAATCCCTCCAGAGTGTTCATGGTCTTTTCAGAGTATTTGATAAAATAATTTGCTAATTTCCGATACTGCCCACTATCGTCCATAGGCTTAATCGTAACCCAGCCCTTAGTCCAGAGACTTTTTAATATCTGAGGTTCTATCGCATTTAAAGTCATGTGGAGGTGGGCAGCTCCCTTTTTTCCTATTTCGGCTACCCATATGTACTTCGCTGTCTGCCCCTTCTTTTTAAAGGCTTTTCTCAGACCTCTCAGCAGACAATCCACGTCCTTTCTGAGCATTTCCTTACTCTCTGGACGTTTCTCTTTGTCGTAAGAGTAAGTAATATACAGACTGGATCCGTCATAGTTTGCATTCATGATCCAAGTCAGCTTTTTCGCAGCCTGCCTGCTATTGACCTTTTTTTGTGCTTCGCTGGTCCGGTTCTCCTTCGCCCTCCTGCTGCCTTCCTTCTTATCTGCTTTTGGGCAGTAGTAATAGGTGTATTGTCTGGTTTTCCCAGCCCTGCATATTTCCCTCTTGTACGCCATCCTGCTCTCTCCTGTCATGTCGATAGAATAATATACTTAACAAGTCTTCAGGGCGGCTTTCCTGCCGCCGCTCATTGACTTTTTATCCCTGGTGTCGTACAATGGAATCGGAATATTTCATTTTATTAACACCCTGAGTCCGACGCCGTTTGCTCCGGCGCCGGACTTTTTTCTTTCTGCTTTTCTTTTGTCGCCTTCCGTATGCTGATCCAGAGCTTGGAAAACACTCTTACTCTTTTTCGTTCCTCTCAGACTCGTTCACTCTTTTTTCAAGCACACCCACAAAAGAACTGATGAATTTATCGGCCATGTCTAATTCCAGTCCGTGATTTCCTTTTGCCGTCTTGATTAACTCTTTCGCTATTACAACACCCAAGCCTGCGGAAAATTCTTCGTATGCAAGATCGTCTGTTATAAGAATCGCCTGCGCTATCGAAGCAACTCGTTTATCCGTTCTTTCAGCCACCTTAAAGCTAACGCAAAAAACTGCACCACATTCCTCTACAGGAAATGTCTTTCCATCCTTTAAATGGACTAATTCACCTTTTACCACTTGATTTTCCTCCCCTTTTGACTTACACTTTTCTTGTGATTATTTTTTCTTATAGGCCCGTCCGGCAGCAACCGGTGGGCCTCTTCTACTTTGTTGCACATAGCTGCTGCTTCATCTGTCTAATAGCTTCATTCAGCTCATCTGTGCAATGGGTATGTATCCAAAGTTCTTTGGAAGCGCCAATTCCTGTCTTCCATCCTTCGTCATAAACCTGTACAGATAAAATCCCGCAATGCCCCGAAAAATTAAAAAAGGCTGTCGGCTTGTTCCCTGTTTCCTCCTGTTTCCGCGGCATTATGGAGTTAATATCCAACGTCAGGTCTAACAGCTCGTGGATCTTATCTCTACGCCTCTTCTCTACTTTCTTTACGATACGCTTGTTCACTCTTTTTCCTCCTTTCTTACTCCAGTCCCTACACGGGTACATCCTGCTGTACTCCAGACACCGGTTCCTGTACCGGCAATCCCTGCAATCCACTACAGCCACCCGGCCGAAGCCAGAACGGCCAGGAATGCTCCAAAAAAGCCTGCTGCCAAAACCTCCGTAAAGAACAGAGCCTCGTGAAGAAACTTCACTTCGTCTTTTAGCGCCGCATTTTTTCTACGCTCTGTCCGAAGCGGATGCTCCGGAACTACATGTCTTCTTTCCATTCTCCTCCACACACCTTTCTACAGATTTCCTCGCTCACCTCACCCGAGCTGGTTAATATCAGATACATCGCCCTTGCTCCCTCGTGTCGGACCAGGGCCCGGATGAACAGCGGAGCTGTCGACTTATCGGCTCTCCATTTTTCGTGGAGTTGGTCTTTTTCCGCTTTTAGTGATTTCAGATACCGTTCTGCCCGTTCCAGGTTAGCTCCGGTGATAAATGGTTCCTCCTTCCGAATGGCCGGAGCCGGAATGACCGGAATTCTGAAAAATCCCCTTAAAAACACACTTTTTCCTCCTGCATGGTTTTATTTCGCAGATCCAAGAGTTTCAGAATCAGTTCCCCGGAACGGTTCCAGGGCTCTTTCTTTAAATAGAGGACTGTTCTGACGCTTACTCCCAGATAGTTTGCAATATCCTTATCTGTCCAGCCCTTACGGGCCTTAATCTCGTTAATCCAGTCTTTTGGCCAAAACCACCAATCTGGTGGCCTAAGTACCTGCCTTGCCATAGTTTTTCCTCCTGCAGTCATTGCTTAACTCTTGATTTTTACTACAGAAAATTGTCCAACTACATCTATAGTACGTTGTAATATAAGCTTCGCCTCGTCAACGCTCAGCTCTTCTTCAGCGAACTTGTTTAAAATCTCTTGGACAAGCTCGCTGACTTTCTCCCTGGGGAAAATTTCTCCATTTTCCATTGCATAGTCATGATTTTCCAAAAACATGCTTCTCACCTCCCTACTTCAACAGCTCCTCAATAGTCACTCCCAGGTAATCAGCTACCTTCTGGACTTTTCGGATCCCCGGCTCACTTTCGTTCCATTTACTCACGCTGCGATTAGAAAAACCAAGTTCTTTTTCCAATCTCCAAATAGATATTCCTTTTTCATCGCAGATACGTTTTACGTTATCAAAAAGCACCCTTTATTCTCCTTTCTTACATCCTTAAACAAGAAAATATTCTCCTTTATATATTGACAATACAGAGAAAATATTCTATTATATCAATAGGCAATATGAATATATTCTCATACCAGTCTTTTAAATTTGGCGATTATCGGCTGTTTTGTATTTGTCACGAGATTTTTTTCTCCTTACGTCCTTTACTATACGAGAATATTTTCTTTTTGTCAATAGTTTTTCGAGATTTTTTTCTCGTACATAGAAAGGAGTTCTACTATGACTCTTAAAGACCGGGTCAAAAACCTCGCTCAGGAACGAGGAATTAGTCTTCCTGCATTAGAATCTGAGCTAGGTTTCGGAAACAGCACTATTGTGAAATGGGATAAATCAACACCTAATGCTGATAAGCTGAACGCTGTTGCAAAATATTTTGGTGTTACTATGGACTATCTGTTAAATGGTACTAACGACACTGAACTAACGGAAAAGGACGAACGCGATATCGCAAAAGATCTGGATCGAATCATGGGAGAGATTCAGAAGGGCGATGATGGCCCATTGTATTACAATGGCGCAGAAATCGACCGGGCATCCTTAAGCCTGCTCCAGAACGCGATTGAATACGCCCTCCGGGAAACTAAGAAAGAGAATAAAGAAAAATATAATCCGCACAAAAATAAAAAGTAGGTGTTGAGATTTGGAAATCATAGAGCATAAAATCCGGAGATTGATACGCTATTACGTGCGCCTGACAGGGACACGGGATCCGGTTGCTATCGCAAGAGCCGCAGGTATTCCGATTGTAATCCTTCCTCTGGGAGAGATTGCCGGAACCTATATGCTCCTAAAAAGAAAGCGGTGGATTTTTATAAATGAAAATATCCCTACCGACAGTCCGCTTTTCCGTGTTGTGGTGGCTCACGAACTGGGGCATGCTCTGCTCCACAGGAAAGAGAATTGTGCCTTTTTAAATCATAAAACATTACTCTTAACAACCGGAATCGAGCGAGAAGCAAATCAGTTTGCGGCCGAATTGCTTATCGATGAGGAGATGCTGGAAGAATATGCCGGGTACACTCAGGATGACTTCTGCCGATGTACTGGATATCCGAAAGAATTGATTGAATTGAGATTAAAGTAATGTTGCAGGGGGACTATTTAATGGGTGTTGAAAATCTTAAAAAATATACTTATTCATTTTTATTCGGTTCTGAAATCGAAATTACTGAAAAAATGGAGTCTGGTTTGATTGATGGGGAATCTGTAGTAGCTGCATACCGCACAGATGATACTCTCGGCCTCTTTACTACCAAAAGAATTTTATATAAAGGACGTCTATTTGATCAGCGAACTCCTCTTTTCGGAGAAGAAATTAATATCTTTACAATTCCATACAGTTCGATTGATATATTTTCGTCTGAATTTTCAGATACTACTCTTTTTAATGCCTTCAGGCATCTTAACATCTGGACAAAGGGCGGACAGGAAATTAGTATTTTATTTAATAAACATGTAAATATGAAAAAAGTTCGCCAAGCATTAGCTCAGGGCATTTTATAAATGCACTTTCTTTTACTATAAATCAAAGGAGAGAGTACTGATGAAAACTGAAAAAAGTTCAGGTATGTATCTAAGAAAACGACGGGCAGAAAAATATATTTGGGGAATAATGTTTTCGTTATTTATAGCATTTTCCTCACTTGTATATGCAACGACCTTTATTGGCATTATTCCATTTTTTATATCTGTTTTTATTTCTTCTTACTTACTATGTGCCCTTTTAGATAAAGTAAAACAAATAAAAAAAGAAATGGATATTTCGGAAGAGGCCACATACTTTTGTAAAAAAGAATTATTTGAATTAAAAATATATATCTTTTTAGCATCCATCATATTGTGTCTGGCTTGTTTTTACGTTTGGAATGCAAAGCAAGACGAAAAACAGGAACAGCCTCTCATGCAATCAGATTTAGGTGAATCGACAGTGCCAGAGGAGGAGCTTGTGACAGAGATGCCCTCAGAGTCTTCTCTGTTTACTTCGACGCTTACAGCTGGACACTATACCGTGGGCACTGACATTCCATCCGGAACTTACGATTTCTTTGCAAAATCTGGTTTCGGAAACATCATGTCAGATTCAATGGCTATAAATGCTATTTTCGAGCGTGATACTATAATCGGAGAAGACTCCCCTGAATTTACTGATAAAAACATCAACAATGTTTCTCTTTTTGATGGGGATATTCTTACTGTCACAGGAACCTTAGAGGTATCCGCTGGAACGGAAGACGCTGGTGAAGTTACGCCCAGAGAGCAGGAATTAGATGAGATAGAACTTGAATATGGAATCTTTACAGCCGGAGATGACTTCCCACCTGGAACTTATAATGTCATCTGGGAAGAGGGATTCGGCAATGTTCAAACAGACCCATACGATGTTTTCGGTGGAATTAACGAAATTTTCGGTGCTAAATTTGGCGAAAGCGGTTCACTAACTGACGAAATAAACCAACAAGTTTTTGGAGATGATACTGAAAACTACATTGATTTTTCGGATGTGTCTTCCGACACAAACGACATCACGCTCATAACGGAATTTAAAAATGCCACATTTAAAGAAAACGACCTTTTGAAAATCGAAGATTTAAAAGTAAAACTAGTTCCGAGTCTTTAATAGAAATATAATTTACCTTGACAATATAATATGCTTACCCAGGGAACCGAAGGGGCGATACCTCCAGCTTCCGGACTTTTTTAGAAAGGAGCTGGTGAATATGGTTACATATAGCGATCTATTCGCTTTTGTGAGCATGATTTGTTCCATCGTTACTCTTGTTGTTACTCTCAATGAACACAAAAAGTAGCGCCCCTGTCCTGGTAAGATAAGGCGCTACTTTTAGCAAATTACTCTCGCCGGCGGCTGGACTTCACCCAGCTTTCGGTTCTCTTGTTAAGTATATTATATGTCATAGAAATTTATTTGTCAAATACGAAAAATCGGCCTCCCTGTTGGCGCAGGAAAGCCGAGTACTGCTTTTCTGGACAGATAAGCGCCCGAAGAAAAACATAATATATCACACAAATATATTGTATCATCTTCGGGAAGCAGCCGCAATCAGAACTTTTGTTCAGACTGGCTGTTATTTTTGACCCATTTATACACCAGGCTCCGCGAATAGAGAGCCAGAAAGGAATACTATGGAGAAGAAAAAACCGAAGAAAAAGAAAAATGCCTTGCCATCTGGAAGTTACCGGGTGCAAGTGCTGGACTATGTGGATGCTGACGGAAAGAGACATTACAGGAGCTTTACCGCGCCCAGTAAAAAAGAAGCACAGATGTTGGCTGAGGAATGGAAGCTAAATAAGAAAAAAGGCATTAAAGAACCTGTTGATTTGACGGTTTCCGAAGCAGTGGAACGGTATCTGAACGCAAAGGAGGGCGTTTTAAGCCCTTCGACTATGAAAGCTTATACTTCTATCAGGTTATCACATTTAAGCGGGAAATTAGGCGATATGAGCCTTAGAAAACTGGATAATACAAGTATCCAGGTATGGGTATCTGATCTAACTAAAAGTGGTCTATCTCCCAAAACAATCAGGAATATCTATGGTCTCCTGAATGCCTCTTTAGATATGTTTGCACCAGAACTGCATCTAAAAGTGCAGATGCCAGCTAAGCGAAAGCCAGAACTCTATTGTCCTAGTGACGAGGATATAAAAAAGCTGCTCGAAAATATTCAGGGAACCGAGTTGGAACTCGCTGTCCTTCTGGCAGCGTTCGGCCCGCTCAGACGCGGTGAAATATGCGCACTGACGTCTTCGGATATTAGCGGATGTTCCATAACAGTCAGTAAATCAATGGTACAAGGGCCAGACCGCATATGGTATGTAAAAGAACCAAAAACCTATGGGAGCTACCGTACTGTAATCTTTCCCGAATTTGTAATTGAAAAGCTCTCCGGGATAAAAGGAAGGATAATTAAAAAAACTCCAGAGCAAATAAGTAATAGCTTTAAGCATGCTGTCATTCGTTCCGGACTTCCTCATTTCCGTTTTCATGACCTACGACACTACGCAGCCAGCGTAATGCACGCAATCGGTGTTCCGGATCAATATATTCTACAGCGCGGCGGATGGGCCTCTGACAATATCATGAAATCAGTGTATCGGAATACCATTGACCTGGAAACAGTGCGACAGACGAAGAGAATCAACCGGCATTTCGAGAAGATAAAAAATGTGTGATTTTCGTGTTGCATTCGTGTTGCATAAGTTACGAAAAATAGCTACTTTATAGTGCAATAATACTTCACTGTAAACACACGAAAACCCTTGTAAACAAAGGAAAAATCCAACATTTACAAGGGTTTTAAAAGAACGGAGACGGTGGGATTCGAACCCACGTGCCGGGATGAACCGACAAACGCATTTCGAGTGCGCCGCGTTACGGCCTCTTCGCTACGTCTCCTGATGTGGCCGCCTGTTCTTCCAGGCGGCACTTTTTCTATTATACTAGACTTTTCTTCGTTTGTCACCTGGTTTTGGACAATTATTTATCTATCAAATATATGACTCAGATATATTTCTCAATATATTTTAGATATACATTTTGTCCACCAGGCCGCCTGCCATTCTCTTAATGCCTGCCGGCAAAGAACTGATCCAGGCCGTCTGCTATTCCCACTGCAATCCGGGACTGGTACTCCTCCTGCGAGAGCAGAAGCTCCTCCTGCTGATTGCTGAGAAAGCCTGTTTCCAGAGATGTGACGGGAACCTGGCTCCAATTGATCTCGCTGGAAGTATCCGTCTGTTTCACGCCCCTGTTCTTCGCACCTGCAGCCTGGCTGACGCTTCCCGCTATGCAGCTTGACAGAGCATAGCTTTCAGAAGCCAAATCTCCGTTGTAGGGATTTCTGGAGGACTGGCAGGACGCCAGGACGCCTGTAACAGAGGTGCTTTCCTGGCTGTGGGCATGAATGTGGATCAGCGCCCCTGCTCCGCTCTTTTCTGCCAGCCTGGCTCTCTCTGCCCAGCTCATATTCACATCGTTGCTCTCCCTGGTCATGATTACCTGGTAGCCTCTCTCTGTCAGAACCTGCTTTGTCTTTTCTGCAATGGCCAGCGTAACGTCGCACTCGCGGACTCCCAGGAAGCTTCCCACTGCTCCCGCTTCCATTTTCTGGCTCATTCTGGAGGACTCAGGGCCTGCAGACTCTTTTCTGATGTTCTCTTTATTCTGGTGGCCTGCGTCAATCACTACCACAGGTCCCTGGCCAATTGGCTGGATTTCTCCCTCCGACGCAGCTCTCACCAGTCCGTCGTCCTCTGACGCTGCGGCAGCACGAACTCCGGCCGTGCTGTCCGGCTCCGGTTCCGGCTGTTTCACTGCCACAAACTGATTTGATACATAGCACTCGGTTTCCTCATAGACAACGCGGCTCCACTCTCCGTTCTCGCCTGTTCTCTGCAGTGTGTCTCCTGTCTTCAGCTGAACGATAATCCGGCTCTCTGTCTGGCTTTCAGCCCGAAGGTTTACTCCGTCTCCCTGAACAACCACCTGGTCATCCCTGGTTTCAAAGCCATTGGCAGTGGTCAGATCATTTTCCACCTGTCCGATCTCCGGCTCCTCCTGCGGCGTTCCGAAAACACCCAGCCTGTTTAACTGGCTGTCGGTCAGCCCTGCAAGCGTATCGTTTAAATAGATCGCCGGATTCTCCGGAAGAGGCTCTGTTTTCATTCCCGGTTCCATTCCTTCTTCCATGCCTTCCTGGATCGCGTCCGGTTCTCCTTCCTGCGTCCGTGTCCTTCTCTGCGGTGCCTGCGCCAGATTCTCCTTCTCTTCCTCAGCGGATATAGGCTCTGGCGTCTGAAGTCCCAGCAGAGCCGGATTGCTGAAAAAGCTTCCCAGGCCGAAAACTCCGGTCATACACACGAGAAAAAGAGCGGAGAGCAGAGCTCCCGCCCGGCGCTTCTCCTGGCGCCGGCGATCCGAAAAACTCTGCTTTCTGCTTCTGCCTTTTCCTTCCTTTTTTTCCAGACTGCAGGATGAACCTGAGGAACTATTCTCTCTCAGGCGTTTCTTCCCTGCTCCTTTTCTGCCAATCACAGTATCGTACCTCCCCCGGCCACATACTCGCCGTCATAAAATACAACAGCCTGGCCTGGTGTTACCGCCCTCTGGGGCTCGTCAAATTCACATTCCACTAAATCAGGCCCAAGCTCCCTGACTGTGCAGAGGGCTCCCTTATGGCCGTAGCGGATCTTAGCTGTAAAACGCATTTCCCGGCCGTGCAGGCCGTCCACTGCCATCCAGTTCAGACGGCTGCAGCGAAGCGTCTTTGAAAATACGTCCTGGCTGTCCCCGATTACCACTTCGTTGGTCTCCGGCCTCAGCTCCACCACAAACACAGGGCGTCCCATAGACAGGTTCAGCCCCTTTCTCTGGCCGATGGTGTAGTGAATCAGCCCCTTATGACGGCCTAATATACGTCCGTTCTGATCCACGAAATTTCCCTCCGGAAGCTCTTTATCCATATCTTCAGCAATAAACTTCGCATAGTCGTGGTCAGGAATAAAGCAGATTTCCTGGCTGTCCGGCTTATTGGCTGTCTGAAGATCCAGCTCCCTGGCCATGGCGCGGATCTCGTCCTTGGTAAATTCTCCCACCGGCATCAGGGTATGGGAGAGCTGCTCCTGAGTCAGGCTGTAAAGAGCATAGGTCTGATCCTTTTCTGCTGTCGCAGATTTACGCAGAGCGAAGCGGCTGTTTGGAAGCTGCTCAATCCTGGCGTAATGGCCTGTGGCAATGTAGTCGGCTCCAATGTCAAGACTTCTCTTTAACAGCGCCTCCCATTTCACATACCGGTTGCAGGCAATACAGGGATTGGGAGTCCGGGCGTTCAGGTACTCGTCTACAAAGTAATCCATGACATGTTTTCGAAATTCTTTTTTAAAGTTCATCACATAGTAGGGGATTTCCAGCTTTGACGCCACTCTTCTGGCGTCGTCCACCGCGCTTAAGCCGCAGCAGCCTCCGTTCTCCTCCTCTGTCTGGCGATCCTCATCCTGCCAAATCTGCATGGTCACGCCAATCACGTCATAGCCCTGTTTTTTTAAAAGCCAGGCAGCCACGGAGGAGTCGACTCCTCCGGACATGCCTACTACTACCTTCCTCTTTTCCATGGAATTAATACTCTTCTTCCTCTTCTTCCTCGCTGATATCAGACTTGGGCTTCTCCAGTCCCTCGATCTGAATTCCATTTTTCTCCGCATAGTCCCAGAGAGCTGCGTGAATCGCCTCCTCTGCTAAAAGGGAACAGTGAACCTTTACTGGCGGAAGTCCGTCCAGCGCCTCCATAACGGCCTTATTCGTCACCTGCATGGCCTCCTGGATAGATTTTCCCTTTACAAGCTCTGTAGCCATACTGCTGGTAGCCACAGCTGCTCCGCAGCCAAAGGTTTTAAACTTCACGTCTCTGATAATCTGATTCTCGTCAATGTCCAGGTAAATTCTCATGATATCGCCGCACTTAGCGTTTCCTACGGTACCTGTTCCGCTGGCATTCTCTATCTCTCCCACGTTTCTCGGGTTCTGGAAATGATCCATTACTTTCTCTGAATACATAGCAATTCTCCTATTCTGCTTTATCTATATTAAGTTCTGATTTATGTTCCGCTTTATCCTCTGCCGCAGCTGTTTTTAAAGATCTGGAAACGTATCCCAGAGGCAGACTGCCTATCTGCCCTGGTGCTTAACAAAGTCCTCATAGAGCGGGGACATGGAGCGGAGTCTCTCCACAATCTTCTTAATGCTCTCCACCGTGTAGTCTAACTGCTCCTTTGTAATCTCCTCGTTTAAGGTAAGGCGAAGAGAGCCGTGGGCAATCTCGTGAGGCAGTCCGATCGCTAACAGCACGTGGGACGGATCAAGAGATCCCGAGGTACATGCCGAACCGCTGGATCCGCAGATACCGTCCATGTCAAGCATAATTAACAGGGATTCGCCCTCAATAAACTGGAAGGCAAAGTTAGCGTTATTGGAGAGACGGTCCACCGGATGGCCGTTGAGCCTGGTGTAGGGAACCTCCTTAAGGACACGGTCAATGAGATAATCTCTCAGCTCCCGCTCTCTTCTGGTGCGCTCCTCCATGGTAGCCATGGCAATCTCGCACGCCTTGCCAAGTCCCACGATGCCCGGAGTGTTCTCCGTGCCGCCGCGGCGCTTTCTCTCCTGGGCTCCTCCATGGATAAAGGAATGCGATTTCACGCCTGTTCTGATATAGAGGAAGCCGATTCCCCTGGGGCCGTTCAGCTTGTGGCCGCTGGCGCTGAGCATGTCAATGTGGCACTCGTCCACCTGAATCGGCAGATGGCCAAAGGCCTGAACCGCGTCTGTGTGGAACAGGATTCCATGCTCCTTCGCAATGGCGCCGATCTCCTTGATGGGCTGAATGGTTCCAATCTCATTATTCGCAAACATGATGGAAATTAAAATGGTCTCCGGACGGATGGCCTTCTTAAGCTCCTCTAATTTTACAACGCCGTTCTCATCCACATCCAGGTATGTTACCTCAAACCCTCTGCTCTCCAGATACTGGCAGGTATGAAGAATCGCGTGATGCTCTATTTTCGATGTAATAATGTGGTTTCCCTTTGCCTGGTAGGCCTCTGCCGTCGCTACTAAAGCCCAGTTGTCAGACTCAGTTCCTCCTGCTGTAAAGTAAATCTCATTGGTCTTGGCGCCTAAAGACTTCGCAATGGTCTCTCTGGCGTCTGCAATGGCCTTCTTGGGACCTGCTGAGAAATCATATACAGAAGAAGGGTTTCCATACTGCTCTGTAAAATATGGAAGCATAGCCTCCACTACCTCTGGGCGCGCCTTGGTGGTCGCCGCATTATCAAGATAAATAAACTGTTTCATTTTAAATCCGCCTTTCGTTTTATTTTGTAGGAATAAAGGTAAAAGCTTCATCTACGTTTACTATTATATAGGAATTTCTGGGAAACACAAGTAGTAATAATTCTTATTTATAAAAATATAATAATATTAATTCCCCGTACCGGGTGTTTTTATGAAAAAGAATCCCCTGATTACAGGAACTATTCTTCTGACAGGAGCCGGATTTCTAAGCCGCATCCTGGGATTTTTTTACCGCATTTTTCTGTCCCGGGCCATTGGGGCGGAGGGACTGGGCGTCTACCAGATGGTATTTCCCATTCATTCTATCGCCTTTGCCCTCTGCTGCGGAGCCATCCAGACTTCCATCTCCCGCCTGGTAGCCAGAAATGAGCAGCTGGGAAGGGCCGCCCTGCGGACAGGGCTTTTCATTTCCCTGTCCATCTCCGCAGTCCTCACTCTTCTCATCTGGCAGGCTTCCCCCTGGCTGGCCCGCTTCGTCCTCTTAGAGCCTGCCTGCGGCCCTCTGCTCCCTGTCATGGCTTTGTCCATCCCGTTTTCTTCCATTCACGCCTGCATCTGCGGCTACTATTATGGTATGAAGCGGACCGCCGTTCCGGCACTGTCCCAGATGGCAGAACAGCTTGTCCGCATGGGAGCGGTCTTTCTCATGGTTCAGGTGCTGACTGAAAACGGCCGCCCTGTCACTGTCTCCGTGGCTGTCTGGGGCATGATGATCGGCGAAGCGGCTTCCGCTGTCTACAGCTATCTGACCTACGCGGCCTCAGAGACGGGAAAGCTGAAGAGGCAGACGGGCAGACAGCCGGAAAACCGGCAGGCCTCTTTTTTTCAGATGGCGGGGCCTCTCATGGCTATGGCCGTCCCCCTCATGGGAAACCGGCTGATTTTAAACTGCCTGCAGAGTCTGGAAGCCATCTTCGTGCCTAACCGGCTGATTGCTTTCGGACTGAGCCATTCTGACGCCCTGAGCCTGTACGGAGTTCTGACCGGCATGGCCCTGCCCTTTATTTTCTTTCCCTCCGCCGTCACCAATTCCCTGGCCGTAGTCCTGCTTCCCACTGTGGCAGAGGCCCAGGCTCGGGACAACAGCAGCCGCATCGAAAAGACCATCGCCGCTGCGCTGCGCTACAGCCTCTATATGGGAATTTTCTGCATCGGCCTGTTCACGCTTCTGGGCCCTGATCTGGGAATGACTGTTTTCCGCAATCAGACAGCCGGACAATATATTGCCGTTCTGGCATGGCTCTGCCCTTTTATGTACATTTCCACCACTATGGGAAGCATTTTAAACGGCCTCGGAAAGACTTCCTCCGTTTTTCTCCACAACGCAGTCTCCATGCTGGTCAATCTGGCCTTCGTGGTATTCGGAATTCCCCGCATGGGAATGAGGGCCTATTTTTACGGACTTCTGCTCAGCGAGCTGCTGCTGGCTCTTCTGCACCTGCGCCGCCTGCATAAAGCGGTCCGCGTCTCCATAGAACCATGGGAAATGATTGTAAAGCCCTGTCTGTGCCTGGCCGCCGCCGCAGGACTTTTAAAGCTCTGTGCTCCCGCCCTGGCGTCTCTCAAAGCGGCAGGCATGAACGAATTCCTGTGTCTGGCCGGACAGGGCGCCGTCGTCAGCGCCGGATATGGCGGCCTGCTGTGG
>OGXP01000513.1_pt1 | contig 44505 bp, 32 predicted proteins | sample 1576351 | NCBI WGS metagenome assembly OGXP01 (sample SAMEA3541517, study PRJEB24748) | human gut metagenome | biome: human gut; feature: human-associated habitat; material: faeces | place: China | collected 2012
TAAGTATATTATACAAAAGAAAAGCGCGATGAGCAATCGCGCTATTTTTTATTTTTATAGAATTGTGTTTAATTATATTTGTTAGAAATTTAGTAATAAAAAACTACATCCTTCATCTCAGTTACCTAAGATGTTGGATGTAGTATAAAAAATATTAATCATCTATATAGTTATCAAAATATCCTTGAATTAAGATAATAGGTGTTCCTTTATCTCCACTTCCAGAAGTTAAGTCACAAAGTGATCCAATAAGGTCAGTAAGTCTTCTAGGAGTAGTTCCTTGAGTTATCATTTGTCCTTTAAGATCAGCATCTTTGTTTTTAATAGCATTAGCAACAGCTTTATTTAGCTCTTCTCCTGTTAGTCCTGCAAGATCGTTGTCAGCTAGATATTTTAATTTAATTTCATTTGGTGTTCCCTCAAGTCCAGCAGTATATCCTGGTGATACAACTGGGTCAGCAAGTTCCCAAATTTTTCCAACTGGATCTTTAAATGCTCCATCTCCGTAAACCATTACTTCAATATGTTTTCCTGTTTTATCAAGGAACATTTTTTGGATAGTAGCAACAGTATCCATACAATCACGAGGGAAAAGTTTGATACTATCTTCAGTTGCTTTATTTGAACCTAATAGTCCGTAATCAGCATTGTATCCACTTCCATTATTAGAAGAAGTTAAAATTTCATCCATTCCGAATACAATTTTAGCTCCAGCTTTTCTAAGAAGTTTTCTAGTTCTGAAACGAGTGTGAATATCACAGTTAAGTACACAGTCAGTATAGTTTAAGATTGCTGTTGGGTTATTAGCAAAAATTACTTCTACTTCTGCTCCTTGTTCTTTAATAAGTTCAGAATAGTATTCAATATAGTTTACTCCAGTAAATTCGTGAAGTGGTTTTCCAAATTTTTCAGTAAATTCAGCTTCAGTAAGAATATCACTCCAAGGATTTACACCTTTCTCATCTAAAAGCTCCATATCAATAAAATGGTTTCCAACTTCATCAGAAGGATAGCTGAACATTAAAACTATTTTCTTAGCTCCTTTTGCTATTCCTTTTAAACATACTGAAAATCTGTTACGGCTTAAAATAGGAAATATTACACCTATTGTGTTATCTCCATATTTTGCTTTAACATCAGCTGCAATATCATCTGTTGAAGCGTAGTTTCCTTGTGCTCTTGCAACAATTGACTCAGTCATTGCTACGATATCTCTGTCTCTTAAAGTGATTCCATCACTTTCAACAGCAGCTAAAACAGCATCTACAACAAAATCTTCAATTTTATCTCCTTGATGAATAATAGGAGCACGAAGCCCTCTTGAAACAGTTCCAATTAATCTTCCCATCTCATTCTCCTTTAAAACTTATAAATTTTCAACAATATATTATAATACAAAAATTAAAATATGTAAACCCTATTTTTGAAATAAAATATTTTATCACTTCAAGTATATGAAAATAATTTTTTATTTCATAGGCAATATATTGTTTCTTCCCCATGTTTAAATTTTTTTGAGTATAAATTTAAAATAAATGTATCTCTTTTCTACTATTATACTTTATTTTTCCTTGAGTATCAATAGTTTAAAGAGATAGAGTTCAAAATTTTCAAAAAAAATGGTAAAATAAAACTATACTATTTTAATAAAGAATAAAGGAGGTAGAAAGATGATTGAGATAAAAGAAAAAGTAGTAAAGTATGTAAAGAAAAACAATTTTATTGGTATTGTTTTGAAAAAAGAGATTCAAAGCTTTGGGTGAGCAGGGTGTCGTGATGTAATTCAGGGTGAATTCATAAAAGATATGCAAGAGATAAAAGATAAAAATTTTGAGTATGAAATTATTGAAGTTGATGGAATAAAAGTGTTTATTCCTGAATACTTAAAAGGGATTAAAGAGATAAGAATATCATCATTATTTAGTGTATTTTCTAAATTAATGATTTTAAATGTAGAAATAGATAGCTTGTAATCTCTCTAATAAAAAACATTTGTAATTTTATGTAGTAAATGGTAGAATATAGTAAAAACATTTGTAATTTTTAGGGGGAATATTTTGAAATTTGTAAAAGATTATAATAAAACTGCAATAATTTATGATGGGAAAGAAATTAGTTATAAAGAGGCTATTGTAAAATCTAAGATCTTTTCTCAAGAGTTTCCTATTGAGAATGAAGATAAGGTTATAATATTTATGGAAAATAGACCAGAGCTTCTTTACTCTTTTTTAGGAACATGGGACAAATCAGGAACTTGTGTTTGTTTAGATGCTTCACTTAGTGGAGAGGAGTTAGTTTACTATATAAATGATTCTGACTCAAAATATATCTATACATCTCAAGGAAATCTTCCAAAAGTGCAAAAAGCTCTTGAAATTTCAGGAAAAACTTTAGGGATAGCTGTTGTTGATGAAATAGTAGATAAAGAGTTTGATGGTGAGCTTGTAATTAATGCTCCAGCTCCTGAAAATGTAGCTCTTATGCTTTATACTTCAGGTACTACTGGAAATCCTAAAGGTGTAATGCTGAAATTTGATAATATTTTAATAAATGTTGAAGGGCTTGATAAATACAATATGTTTGTTCAAGAAGATATTGTTTTAGCACTTCTTCCTATGCACCATATCTTTCCATTATTGGGATCAGGAGTTATTCCTTTAGCTAAGGGAGCAACTATTGTATTTTTAAAAGAGATGTCATCTCAAGCTATGGTAGATGCCTTCCAAAAATATAAGGTAACTATGATGATAGGTGTTCCAAGACTTTGGGAGATGCTACATCAAAAAATTATGGAAAAAATAAATGCTAGTAAAGTAACAAAGGGTATATTTAAACTAGCTGAAAAAATTAATAATATAAGTTTTAGTAGAAAGATATTTAAAAAAGTTCATGATAATTTTGGTGGAAATTTAAGATTTTTTGTATCTGGAGGTTCCAAATTAGATCCTAAAATTGCTAGAGATTTTCTTACTTTAGGTATAAAAATTTGTGAAGGTTATGGAATGACTGAGACAGCTCCTATGATCTCTTTTACTCCATTAAATGAGATTATGCCAGGATCAGCAGGTAAGATTTTACCAGGAATTGAAGTTAAAATAGCTGATGATGGAGAGATTATAGCTAGAGGTAGAAACGTAATGAAGGGGTATTACAAGAGACCTGAGGCTACTGCTGAAACTGTTGATAAAGATGGCTGGATACATACAGGAGATCTTGGAGAGATTAAAAATAATTATCTGTATGTAACAGGAAGAAAAAAAGAGATGATAGTTCTATCTAATGGAAAAAATATCAACCCTATTGAGATAGAACAATGGATAATGGGAAAAACAAACTTGATTCAAGAGATTGTTGTAGCTGAAATTGATTCAGTTTTAACAGCTGTTATCTATCCTAACTTCCAAAAGATCTCTGAGGAAAAGGTTATTAATATTAAGGAAACTTTAAAATGGGGAGTTATTGACTCATATAATGGAAAAGCTCCTAACTACAAAAAAATTCTTGATATTAGAATTGTTCAAGAGGAGATGCCAAAAACTAAGATAGGTAAAATTAGAAGATTTATGATACCTGAGATGTTAAAAGGTAAGGATAATGAAAATATTGTAATTGAAGAGCCAAAATTCGAAGAGTATACAATGTTAAAAGATTATCTTGTAAAAGTTAAGAAAAAACCTGTAACTCCTTTTGCACATATTGAGCTAGACTTAGGAATGGACTCACTAGATATGGTTGAGCTTCTTACATATTTAGAAAGTACATTTGGAATTAAAGCATCTGAAGAGCTTATAATTGAAAACTCCACAGTTGAAAAATTAGCTGAATATATTAAGGAAAATAGAGGAGAAAATGTAATTGAAGAGGTAAATTGGAAAGAGTATCTAAATAAAGATATTGATGTTGAGCTTCCAAAATCTAATATTGTAACAAAGATAGGTAAAGCTATTTTATGGATAGTTTTCAAACTGTATATTAGAGTAAAAAAAGAGGGAGCAGAGAATATTACAACAGATCCCGTTATCTATGCAGGAAATCATCAAAGTTTCTTAGACGCTTTCTTGTTTAACCATGTTGTCCCTACAAATGTGTTAAACAATGTTTATTATCTAGCTAAGGTAAAACATTTCTCAAAGGGATATATGAAAACTCTTGGAGAAAATTCAAATGTAATATTAGTTGATATTAATAAAAATTTAGGAGAGGTTCTTCAAACTCTAGCTATGGTATTGAGAAGTGGAAAAAGTGTTGCTATATTCCCTGAAGGAGCTAGAACTAGAGATGGTAAGATGTTAGAGTTTAAAAAAGCTTTTGCTATACTGGCTAAAGAGTTAAATATACCTATTGTTCCTTTTGGGATTAAAGGAGCTTTTGAGGCATTCCCTTCAAACTCTAAATTCCCTAAATCATCTAATGTAGAGATCAGATTCTTTGAAAGAATTGAACCAAAGGATATGAGTTATGAGGAGATTGTTGAAAAAACAAGAGATTGTATATCTAATTGGGTAGAGAGATAAATAAAAAAGAGTTGTTAAATCATTTTCGATTTTTCAACTCTTTTTCTATTTCTAATCCCTTTTTCCCTTATAGCCTTTTTTAAATACCTGTTATTTTTTTAAGGTCGTTACATATAAATTGTGCCTTTGCTCCAAAAATAGCTTGAACACCGTTACTTCCTACTTTTAAAACCCCTGAAGCTCCTAGAGATTTTAAAGCATTCTCATTAACATTTTTAGTATCTTTTACCTCTACTCTCAATCTTGTGATACAAGCATCTAGAGAGATTAAGTTATCCTTTCCACCTAATGCTTCAAGTACCCCCACTGCAAGTTCATCACTTTTAATTTCTTTTTCATTTTTAACTTCACTTGTCTCAACTTTTTCTCTTCCTGGAGTCATTAGATTAAATTTTCTAATTGCAAATCTGAAACCAAAATAGTAGATTACAGATAGGCATAAACCTACAATAATTACCATATACCAATTAGTTTCAAAACCTGTTGTACCTGGTAAAACTCCAAAAGCTATATAATCAATAAACCCTCCTGAAAAAGTCATACCTATTCTTACATTAAATAGATTCATTAGCATAAAAGAAAGCCCAGCAAAAATACAGTGAATTCCATAAAGAATAGGAGCTACAAATAGGAATGAAAACTCTAATGGTTCTGTAATCCCTGTTAAAAATGCTGTTAAAGCTCCAGAGAAAAGAATTCCCCCTACAATTTTTTTATTTTCAGGTCTAGCTTCTTGATACATTGCAAGAGCTGCTGCTGGTAAACCAAACATCATAAATACAAATTTTCCTGTTAAGAATTTTCCAGCTCCTTGATATGTTGCACTTGAGAAATTAGTAACTCCATCTCTAAGCATAGCAAACCAAATTGCTTGGTCTCCATTAACTATCTCTCCAGCTTTATTTGTATATTCACCAAATTGATACCAGAAAGGTGCATAGAATATGTGGTGAAGTCCAAAAGGAATAAGAGCTCTTTCAATTACTCCAAAGATAAAAGTTGATACATTTGTATTTACTTCATTTGCAAGATATGAAAGATGTGCTAATCCTGTTTGTACAGGTTGCCATATAATTGGCATTGCTAAACCTACTAAAAAAGCGATTATTGCTGTAACTATTGGAACTAATCTCTTTCCAGCAAAGAAACCTAAAAATTGAGGTAACTCAGTTTTATAAAATTTATTATAACATATAGCAGCTATAACCCCTGCTATTAGTCCTCCAAACACTCCTGTTTGTAGAGTAGGAATCCCTAACACCATAGCATAAGAGGCATCTCCAGCTGCTAATCCTGCTGCTGCCCCTGACACAATTCCCATTGTTGTATTCATAATCAATATAGCTACTACTGCTGATAGAGCTGCAACTCCATCTCCTCCAACTAAACCGATAGCTGCTCCTATTGCAAAAAGTAAAGGAAGGTTACTAAAAATTACCTGTCCTGCTTGCTCCATTAAAGGATATTGTAGCTTATTTCCAAAAGCAAGAAATAGTCCTGCTGCTGGAAGAATTGCAACTGGTGTCATTAAAGCTTTTCCAACTTTTTGTACTTCTGCAAAAATTTTCATTTCTTCCTCCTTAAGTTTTCGTTTTATATTTCTGATAATAATCTTTTTTTAAAAAAATGTCAAGTTTTTTTTCGAATAAAATGAGCTTTTTTAAGTTGAAAGTTATTATATTAGAATAAGTTGATTTTTTTTTATAAATATAGTATTATCTAATTAATACTATGATTTATTTAAGTGTGGTGAAGTTAAAAAATTGGAGAAAGAAAAAGATTTACAGATACAGCGTTTCAAAATAATTGAGCCTTTTTTAAGAAAAGAAAAAAAATTAAAAGCCATTGAAGAGGAGAGCGGAGTCTCTTATGCTACTCTTAAAAGATGGGTTAATGCTTATAAAAAAAATGGAGTTTTGGGGTTAGATAAAAAACAACGGAATGATAAAGATTCCTTTAGAAAAGTAGATAATAAAGGGATTAAAATTATAGAGGAGTTTTGTCGTGAGTGTGAGGAGACAAAGATTTCACAACTATACTCTATCTTTATAAAAAAACTATCTTTTAAATATAATATAAGCTATCCAACTTTTTATAGGATAGTTAGTAATCTTGATGGATTCTTTAATAAATCTACCTCTTTTCATTTGGAAAAAATAAAAAAAGAAAATTTAGTATATCTGATTTTAGAGATACCACTATATATTTTAGTTTCTGATAATGAGGATGAAAAAATTGTTCCTCAGCTTCTTATATCTTTAGATGTAGCAGATATGAAACCTATAAGTTTTGAATTAAATTATACCCAATCAAATTTATATATACTTCTTGCTTTTATTAGAGAGACACTATTAAAGATCTCTATTTTTAATAATAAATATATCAAACCACAAGATATTTTAGTCTCTTCTGAAAATATAAACAATAAAAAAATATTAAAAAATATCTATGATAATTTAGGAATTAAGGTTTCAGAATATTTTACTGAGAATAAAGAGATACTAAAATTTATAGATTATCTTATAGAGGATATTGAAAAATTTTATTCTGAAAGAGAGAAAAGATTATCTTATGAAGAGTTAAAGGAATTTTTAAACTCATATATCTATCTTGAAAATCCTAAATATAATTTTATATATAACAACGACTCTTTAGAAAGTCTAAATTATATTAGGAATCTTGATGTTTTTTTACAGGAAGTTAATAGGAAGGTAACTAGAAACTCAATAAGGGTTAATAATTTAATATATAGTGACGAAAGATTGAAAGATTTTGAAGGAGAAACAGTGACAGTTAAATTTAATCCCTTAGACAGTAAAAATATCCTTATATTTTTTAAAGATAAATTTTGGGGTATAGTTTCCTTAGAGTAATTATAGCTAAAAAGGACTAAGTAAATCATTAAGGGATTTATTTAGTCCTTTTAAATTAAATATTTTTCTCTTGAGCTAATTGATAGATCTCTTCTCTGTCTTCCTCTTTTAAAAATAGATTTATTATAAAAGCTATTAAAGGTATACCAATAATATTAATTCCTAAACGTAACATTGAAAAATTATAACCTAAAGCAGTAGACTCAAATATTAATAGAGGTATCTTCATAGTTGACCAAGCTCCAATAAAGATAAGCACATTAAATATACTTGTTCCCTTTTTTAAAAGAATACCAGCAACTGGAAAGGCTGCATAAAGAGGTCCTGCTGCTGTTGCACCAATTATAAAAGATAGTAACAACCCTTTAATTCCAGAGCCTTTTCCCATATATTTAATCATAGTTTCCTTTTTTAACCATACATCTAAAATTCCCAATAGTATAAAAATAGGTGGAATTACTCCTAGCATCTCTAGAAGATTATCATAAGTTATTTTAAAAGATTTTTTTCCAATCTCTGGAGCTGTAAAAAGCAGAATTAAATTAACTATTAAAAGAATAACAAAAAACTTATATCTATTAAAAAATTTTTTTATCATAATATCACTCCCATTACTCCTGCTACAATAAATGAAAATATAAAAGCCAAAAGATTTCTAATAATAGTAACTTTCTTTCCAAAATACTCTATCTCAACAGGCATAGTAATTATTCCTACCATCATCAAAGTAGATACAAAAGCTGCTATCTGTGTTATTCCTGCTCCATTGTGTAGAAGAGCACTAGCTAAAGGAAAGGCTACAAACCCTGGGATCAAAGTTACTGCTCCAATAAAAGCTGCCATTACAACTCCCATTATTCCAGAATCCTGTCCTAAAAATCTTGAAATCTGTTCTGGAGTAAGAACAGATAACATTATACCTATTACTAAGATTATTGCTAAAAATTGTGGCATAATATTTTCAAATGATTTCCAAGCCTTCTTCAAAACCATCTTTGTTTTTTCTTTACTTTTAAAAAACGATATTATTAAAGATAATATAGCGATAATATAGAAAACTTTTGTCATAATAATTCCTCCCTAAAAATTATTAATATTTTGATATCTTTAATCAACTTTCTTTTTTATATTATAAGCAGAAATATATTTTATGTAAAGTACAGTCTTTTTTGTCTGTACTTTACTTTCTAGAGGATATAAAGTAGAATGAATTAAAGGGTAAGGTGAATATATATGAAAAAGGATAAACAGTATAATTGTTATTTTGAATTAACTTTAGATATTGTAGGTGGAAAATGGAAACCAATTATTTTATATTACATAAGCATAAATAAAGTGGCTAGACATAGTGAATTGAAAAGATTTATTCCAAGTATAAATGAGAGAATGTTAACAAGGCAACTTCGTGAATTGGAAGAGGATAAGTTGATAAATAGAAAGGTATACCCTGTGGTTCCTCCTAAAGTTGAATACACACTTACTGAGCATGGAGAAACTCTTATACCTATTTTAGAATCATTAGTTAAATGGGGAATTGGATATGCTAACTCAATAGGGTTTAATAATTTTAAAATGGAGATTTGATTATATAAAAATAGGGAAGTTACCTAACATCAAGTTGATGTAATTTAGAAGTGAATATTAGAATCCCTCAGCAAAATGCAGTTAAGAAAATACAACGTGTTTGAGCGAAGTTTATGGAGCGAGTTTTGTATTTTCAACGGAATGAGCTATAGGGATTCTTTATTCACTGACATGGAAGCAACTTGATGTTAAAAAGAAATTTTAATAACTAAAATTGACTAATAAATATAAAATGCAAAGGTACTTTGCTGTAACCCTAGCGATATGCTAGATAATAAATTTTGTAGGTATATTATAATTTATTAGCTAGATACTCATCAATAGATTCTTTACAAATAGTAAGCATTCTATCAATTTCCTCTTCAGTTATTATATATGGTGGCATAAAATAGATTATATTTCCTAAAGGTCTTAACAATGCTCCCTTTTTAAGAGCAATCTTATATATTTCATATCCTGCTCTCTCCTTTGAATCGAAAAGTTCCTTTGTATCTTTATCTTTTACAAATTCCAAAGCACCTATTAAACCTATTTGCCTATATTCACCAACATTTGGATGATTAGCAAAAAGTTCGGTAGCTTTTTTTCTTAGATACTCTCCCTTTTTAGCAACAACATCTAAAATCTTTTCCTCTTCAAATATCTTTAAAACTTCTACAGCAATTCTACAACCAATAGGGTTACCAGAGTATGTGTGAGAGTGTAAAAAAGATTTTCCCTCTAAATAGTCACAATAGAAAGCATCATAGATCTCATTAGTTATACCGATAATTGACATAGGGTAGTAACCTGCTGAAAGCCCCTTTGCCATACACATTATATCTGGACTAACTCCAGCATGTTCCATAGCAAACATCTTTCCTGTTCTTCCAAATCCCATAGCAATCTCATCGGCTATAAGATGAATATTATATTTTTTTGTAATCTCTCTCAATTTTTTTATATATTTAGGAGAGTATATCTTCATTCCTGCTGCCCCTTGTACCATAGGTTCAATTATAACAGCAGCTATCTCTTTATGATTGTTTTCAATAATATTTTTCATATCACTAAAACATTCAGCTTCACAACAATCAAAATTTTTCTTAAAAGGACAGTAGAAACAATCAGGTCCTTTAGCTTTTATCCCCTCTTTTATCAAAGGTCTATATGTAGAAGTAAATATATCAACATCTCCTACCCCTAAAGCTCCTATTGTTTCTCCATGATAAGCATTTGCTAAAGAGACAAATTTTTTCTTCTCCTTTGATCCTGTTTGCTGATGATATTGAAAGCTTAATTTCAATGCCATTTCAATACTTGATGAACCATTATCAGCAAATAAAAATTTATCTATTCCTTTTGGTACAACTTTATGTAATCTTTCAACTAACTCAATAGCTGGCTCATGAGAAAAGTTTACAAAAAGTACATGTTCAAGATTGTTTATCTGTTCCCAAATAACTTTGTTTATTCTATCATTACAGTGTCCAAAAAGATTTACCCACCAGCTAGAAACACAATCCATATACTTATTACCTAGTTCATCTTCTAAATATATTCCCTTAGCTTTTTTTATCACCATTGGGGGAAGATTTTCATAATCTTTCATCTGTGAACAAGGGTGAAAAATATATTGTAAATCTTTTTGTTGAAGTTCTGTTAATTCTTTCATTATTTTTCTTCCTCTCTTAACTCTAAAAATCTAATCAATTCCTCTTGATCAAAACTTTCTTGTTCAAAATCTAACATCATCATATTTTTAATACCACTCATATCTTGGATAACTTTTATATTATCATTTTCATATCCAGTTCTATCAAAATTTTTCTCTATCTTATTAAAGATTATTCCTTGTACTTTTATGCCCATATTTTTTAGACAATTTATAGTCATCATAGTGTGGTTAATAGTTCCTACACGATTACTAGAAACTAGAATTACAGGTGTTTCTAACATTTTAATCAGATCATACATATAGAATCTATTTCTTATTATAGGAACATACAATCCCCCTGCTCCCTCTACGATAATTGTACTATATCTCTCTTTTAATTCCAACCAATCACTTTTAATTTTTTCTGGATCGATTTCAACTTCATCAATTTCAGCAGCTAAATGTGGAGAAACCTCTGGTTTTAAAAGATATGTAGTCATCTCACTATTATATGGTATTTTATTAAATTCACACATAAACTCAACATCTGGAGATACTAATTTACCAAACATCTCAAAAGCTCCACTTTGAACTGGTTTATAGTAAGTCCCACCTATTTTACTAACTCCTTTAAATAAAAGAGTACTTACATAAGTCTTTCCTATTCCTGTATCTGTTCCTATTACAAAGTATCCTTTACTTAATTTCATATCCCTCGCCTCTTATCATCTTTTTATCACTTTCAATTGTATTTCCTGTTGTAGTTAAAAAGTTTCCTGTTAAAGCTGAGTTGATTCCAGCTCTTATTCCCAAACTTTGATACTCTTTAAGCTTTACCCTACCCCCTGCATATCTCGAAGCTTTATTAGGTAGAATAAATCTAAAAACTGCCATAGTTTTTACAAGCTCAAGAGGTTCTATCTCTTGAGAGTTTTCAAGAGGTGTCCCAGGTATAGGGGTTAAAATATTGATAGGTACAGAATCAATATCTAATTCTCTTAGCTCAAAGGCAAGTTTTATTCTATCAATAGGTGTTTCACCTAAGCCTAAAATCCCACCACTACACACTTTTAAACCAATCTCTTTAGCAGCTAAAACAGTTTTAACTCTATCTTCATGTGTATGTGTTGAGCAGATATTAGGATAGAAATCTGCACAAGCTTCAAGGTTATGGTGATAAGTTGTAACTCCTGATTCTTTTAATTTAGCTAATACCTCTTTACTGCAAATTCCATGTGATGCACACAGAGAAAGAGTAGTTTCAGCTTTTAATTTTTTATAGATATTTTCTAGTTTTTTTAGTTCCTCACTATTATCTAAAACACCTTTTCCACTTGTTACAAGGGAGAATCTATGTGCCCCCTCTCCTTCAACTTTTTTAGCCTCTTCAAGAGCTTTCTCTTCACTTACTAGAGGATATACATCAGTATTTGTTTTAAAGTGGCTAGACTGAGCACAATATTTACAATCTTCACTACACTTACCTGATTTTGCATTTATAATTGTACATAGATCAAAACTATCTCCACAAAAATTTTTACGTATCTCATCAGCTGAAGAAAATAGTTCATTTAAACTTTCACTATCATCTATTTTTATTTCAATTAATTTTTTAGCTTCTTCAAACTCTATTTTTTTACCTAATAGAATTTTCTCCTTTAATTTTTTGATAAAATTTTTCATTATTTTGTACTCCTTTATTAAACAAAAATTGTTATCTACCTTTCAATATATCATATATTGTTAAATATTTAAAGTAATATGTACCTTTTACCAATTTATATGTTAAAATAGTAGGTGATAAAATTACAGAAAGAAGGTGCTAATTATGGAGAAAAAAATTAGGGTTACTCTCCCTAAAAATATTATTAAGATTCTTGAGTCAGATTGTGAAACTTTTAAGGTAACTAAAAATTATCTTTTAAATTATATATTTGAAAATATGAGAGAGGAAAAATTAAGTGATGATACAATTTTCGATGGAGAAAAGGATATTATTCAATTTAATTTAAATAAAAGTAATTTTAAGATCTATTATGATTTTTTATGTGAGAAAAATATTCAGATAGAGGCTGATTTTTTTAGAAAACTTCTATATAAATATACAAATCAATCTCGAAAAAATAGGGAGTTATTTATTTTTAAATCAGTTATTGAGAGATTAGAAATTGGAATAAAGGAGAAAAGGAAGGTAAAGCTACATTTTAATGATAAGAGAGAGGTTACTATTCTTCCATTTTTTATTGGAAGTTCAAAATTAGAATTAGCTAACTATCTATTTTGCTATGATTTTTTAGAAAATAAATATAGAAACTATCATATTTATAATATAGATACAGTTTTTGTAACTAGAGAGGTACAAGATTGGGAAGATATGGAGTTTGTAGAAAAGGTTATTCTTAATTTTGATCCATTTTTATCACAGGATAAGAAGATAAAAGCTATTTTAACCCCTGAAGGAGAGAAAATTTTAAATCTTCTCAAAATAAATAGACCAGAGATTATATCTAAAAATAATGAACTTTATGAGTTTCAATGCTCTGAAGAGAAAGCAAAACGTTATTTTGCATATTTTCTTGATGAGATTGAGATTCTTGAACCTCAGAGTTTAAGAGAATGGTTCAAAATTAAATATAGTAATGCTTATAAAAAATATAATTCATAAGAGCTTACATTTTAAAACTATAATTTCCAAAAATAGCAAAAATCTACTTTTGGAAATTATAGTAAATAAACTTTTTATCCCCAATCCCACCCATTTATCAGTTAATGTTTGGTAAAAAAATGTGAATGATAATTTGTACCCATGTAACAATGCTGAGTATCTGTTTAAACAATTCTCTCACTCCGTCAAGCTCTTTTATTAAGTGATTTTAGTGTCAGTTCCCTTCTCCACCGACTAGAGATAACATTCACCCTGATAAATACCATTTATTATTAATCTTTTAACTCTGTTGTCCAGTTTAACTCTTGAATTTTCATATCAGTTTCCCTTAAAATTTTAGAAAGTTTATCAATCTCCTTTTGTTTTTCTTTGATATTTACTGTGCTTAAAATTTTAACCTCTGTATTTGAATATCTATCTATTTTTTCACTTGCATCTTTTAAAAATTCCCTCTTAATAGATAGATTTAGAGATAGAACATCTCTTTCAGCAATTAAATCAGTGATAGTTTTATCCCCATAAAAAGTGCAACTATTTGTTTTATTGATCTTTTTTATAAGAAGTTCAAGCTCTGCTAAACAAGAGTTTACCTCTAACAATAGATCTTCAGGATTTTCAGAAGGCTCTTCCCCCTCTTGAACCTTAGAGTTTCTTAGAAGTCTCTCTTTTAATTGAAATAATCTTTTCTTTAGATCAGCTCTGTTATTTAATGCCTCTGCTAATTTCATAGGTTCCTCCTTTAATATCTAGTATAGAATTATAAAAAGTGTTCACAACAAAATTATTTTTAAATTTTTTGTATAGGTCTCTCTTTTTTTACATATTAACTTAATATAAGTATAGTATATAAATTAATTTTTAACAATAATTTTTATTTACTAAGAGTAAAAAATTTGATAAACTAGTTAGTGTTACTAAAATATAGTTATTCAAAATTTTAAGAAAGGAGTTAATAAATTGAAAGAGAAAATTTTAAATCATATGAATAGCGAACATGTGGAAAGTATTATAATGTATGCTGAATATTATGGGAAAGAAAAAAATATAAAAACAGCCAAACTTGTTGATTTGAATGATGAATATATGGTGATTGAGATTAATGGGAATAAGAGAATAAATATAAATTTTATAAAAAAAGTTACAATTGATGAAATTAAATACCTATTAGTAGAGATGAGCAAAGAGGCTAGAAATTATTTAAATAAATAGTCTTTTAAATATGAAAAAAGAGATATTACAAATCAAAAATGGTTGTAATATCTCTTTTTTTCTACCTAGTTATCTCATATTCCCAAGTAATAATTCCACCAAACTCATATATATTATCATACCCCATTAAAGCTAATTTTGCAGAGGCATCCAAGCTTCTGTGCCCACTTCTACAATAAACTAAAATAGGTTTGCTTTTATCCTCTAAATCTAGAGGGTCAAAGTGACCTATCTCCTCATTAGGAATATTTATAGCATTGGGTATATGTCCATACTTAAACTCTAATTCTGTTCTTACATCTAAAATAATATAATCATCTAAAGTGTCCATCATCTCTTTGGCTTCATCTTGAGATATACGTTTATATAATAAATCTTTCACAAGCCCCTCCTAAAATATAATCTGATATCATTATACATTAGGATTGTGACAAAACTGTGATTATACTAAACCTTTTTTATCAACTTTTATTTAATAAAATAATTCTGGCTCTTTTCTATCTGTGCAGTTTGTTTCTAAGTAATTTATAATCTTTTCAAGAGGGTTGTTAGGTATCTCTCTACCATCAAAAGTACAAACCTTAACACAAGCATAGCATCTTATACACTTTTCAACTTGAACAATATCTGGTTTTCTTTGATCAATAGCTCCTACTGGACATACAGACCAACACTTTCTACAATAGATACAGTTATCATTTGCCATAGGAGCAAAGCTCATTTTTGGCATTCCATCTTTATATGGGAAGTTTCCTGGAACCTCAATATCATTTTTATAACTATTTTCTCTTACTAACTCATCAATTTTTTTACCAAAATTAATTGCAATTTCAATATCATTGTTGTCTGGTCTTTTTGTTCCAACCTTTTTAGTATATGAGTGTTCTCCAATAAATGCTCCACCTGCAATTATAGAGAAACCATTTTCTTTTAATATATTTTTTAATTCTAAAAGAGCATCTTCAAAAGCTCTATTTCCATAAACTACAACTGCCACAGCTAGTGTATTATTTCCATGAACTCTTTTTAAAATATTAGTAGCTATTTCAGGCACTCTACCTGCGTATACAGGTACTCCAACAATAGCTATATCATTTTCTCCTAAATTAAAAACTTCATCACTTTCACAAGCAAAAGTTAGATCATGTTCAATAAATTCTCTTCCAAAACCTTTTCCAATTCCTTGAAGAGTTCTTTTTGTTGTGTGTGTTGGGCTGAAGTAAAATAAATGTATATTTTTCATATTATCCTCCATTACGTTAATAATTTCCTATTAAAGTTATACCTTAAAGAAAAATAAAAATCAATAAAAAATATTATTATACATTAGTTAAAATACAGTTTTTATATCTATTTTAGGTAATAAAAAAAGGCTGAGTAGCCTATAACTTTAAGTTTATTAAACTACACAACCTTTATAATTCAACTATTATTTTAATTATTCTCCTAAGAATATTTTAGTTAATTCCATAGGATCTACTATTACACCATCTCTGTAAACTCTCATGTTTCCTGATGCAATTTCATCTATAAGGATAACTTCATCATTTTTGTCAATACCAAATTCAAATTTGATATCATAAAGATCTAATCCTTTTTCTTTTAATACATCTCTAACTATTGTAGAAATTTCTTGTGTTCTTTCTTTCATAGATTCATATTGAGCAGCAGTCATAACTCCTAAATCTACTAATCCATCTTTAGTTACTAATGGATCTCCTAAAGCATCATTTTTAAATGTAGTTTCTACATATGCTGGTAAATCTGCTCCTTCAGTAATGTATTCATTGTAACGACGATAGAAACTTCCAACAGCTTTAAAACGGCAAATTACTTCTAATCCTTTTCCAAATGGTTTAGCTGGTACTACTTCCATAGTTCCTTTATCAAGATCGGCACTTATATAGTGAGTTTTTAACCCTCTATTATTTAAAATTTCGAAGAAATGAACTGACATTTTTAAGTTTGCTTTTCCAATTCCTTCAATTTTTAAACCAACTGTATTTTCTCCTGGATCGAAAACTCCATCTTTCCCTGTACAGTCATCTTTAAACTCTAATAAAAAATTCCCATTTTCTAACTTGTAGACATTTTTAGTCTTTCCTTGATAAACTTTTTCCATTTGTATCCTCCATATTTTATATATTGATTTTTTTAGCTTACCATAATTAAATTAAAATGTAACTTTTTTATCTTTTTATTATTGTAATACATTTTACAAAAAAATTAAAGTATTTTTTATTTTTTACTATTGAGCTATACTTTTTCAGTCTACTTCCGAACAAATTTTACGAAAATTTCTTTTAATACAAAATTTAAAGATATAAAGAAAGGCACTCTAAATATGAGTGCCCTTCAAAAAATTTAGTATATTTATTAATAATTTTTTTCTTGTAACATAAAGTAAGCTTTTGGATGAGCACATACTGGGCAAACTTCTGGAGCTTTTTTACCATAGTGAATGTGTCCACAATTTAAACATTCCCAAGCTACTTCTTTTTCTCTTTCAAATACCATTTCTTCTTTAATGTTAGCTAATAATTTTCTATATCTTTCCTCATGCTCTTTTTCTATTTTAGCTACTCCTTCAAAAAGTCTTGCTATTTCAGTGAATCCTTCTTCTCTTGCTGTTTTAGCAAATCCTGCATACATATCAGTCCATTCATAGTTTTCACCTTCAGCTGCATCTAAAAGATTTTCTAATGTTGAAGGAATTTCTCCACCTTTTAAAATTTTAAACCAAAGTTTAGCATGTTCCTTTTCATTGTTAGCTGTAACTTCAAATAATTTGGAGATTTGTTCATAACCATCTTTTTTAGCTTTTGATGCATAATAAGTATATTTATTTCTCGCCTCTGATTCACCTGCAAATGCTGTCATAAGATTTTTTTCAGTTTTTGATCCTTTTAATTCCATTTACATCATCTCCTGTTTTTACATTATTGTAATACTTACAATTATATTACCACATCATTAAGACAAAGTCAAATTTTTTTGATTTAGTCATTTTTTTTATGTATAATATTTCTATCTTAAAATCATAGGAGGAGATTATGAAATTTTATATAAAAAAATTTGAAGAGTTAACTGCTTTAGAAGTTTATGAGATTGGAAAAATTAGACAAGAGGTTTTTGTAGTAGAACAAAATTGTCCTTATCTTGATTTTGACAATAAAGATTTAAAATGTTACCATGTTTTTGCTAGAGATGAGGAGAAAGATAAAATAATATGTTATTCAAGGGTTATACCTAAAAATCTTTCTTATGATACTCCATCTATTGGGCGTGTGTTAGTTGATAAAGATTATAGACATAATGGATATGCTAGAGAGTTACTTTTACAATCTATTGAAGTTATAAAAAATAGTTTTTCTAATGAAAATATTACAATAGGTGCTCAATACTATCTTAGAGATTTTTATCACTCTTTGGGATTTGAAGAGATTTCAGAGAGATACGATGAAGATGGAATACCACATGTAGATATGTTTTTAAAACTTGTATAAAAGAAAAAGGCTGTCATTGACAGCCTTTTAAACTAAAAACTATTTTTTAATTCTTTCTACATATTCGTTAGTTCTTGTATCGATTTTAATCCATTCACCTTGCTCAACGAATAGAGGAACTTGAATTTCAAATCCTGTGTTGATTCTAGCTGGTTTCATAACTTTTCCAGTAGTATCTCCTCTTAGTCCTGGTTCAGTGTATTCGATTTGTCTTTCAAGGAAAGTAGGTAATTCTACTGCAACTGGAGTTGATTCGTAGTAAACTACGTCTAGTTCCATTCCTTCTTCTAGGTAGTTGATAGCATCTCCTAAATCTTCTTCTTTAAGTTCGATTTGATCCCAAGTTTCTGGGTTAGAGAATACATAGAAACTTCCATCGTTGTAAGAGTAAACTGTTTTAACTTTATCAAGTCTGATGTCATCCATTTTTTCGTCTGCTTTGTAAACAGCGTCAGAGATGTTTCCGTTTAATAAGTTTTTCATTTTTAATTTTACCACAGCAGCGTTTCTTCCTGATTTGTTGTACTCAGATTTTAAAACTACAAATGGATCGTTTCCGATTTTAATTGTGCTTCCTGCTCTTAGTTCTTGAGCTATTTTCATTTTTGACCTCCTAAAATTTCTCTATAAAATCTTTTATTTTATTTATAAGATTACAGTTTAAGATAAGAAAATCTTTATATAGAGAGTTTACTCTCTCTATTTCATTAAGGTTGTTAAAGAAATTAAAGAACTCCTCTTTTCCCTCATCTAAAGTATTTTCATTTCTAAAATTATAATCTTTAAAAAGCTTTTCTTGATTTAGTAATATATTTTCAGCAATTTGTCCTTGAACTTGTGCTCTATATTTATCTAAAAATCCTTGTAATTTATCCATATGAATGAACTCTTTTTGACAATAAATATGCCACAAATATGGTTTTCCTGTAAGAACTGCTCTTATAAAAGAGTCTTCTCCTCTTACAAAGTTAAAATCTACCACATTTATAAGCTCCTCATACTCTTCTTGGCTTAAGAAATCATAGAACTCTATCTCTATTTTACCATATTTATAAATATTTCCAAGCTTTTCTACAAAATTTTTTTTAAAAAATTCTTTAAAGCTCTCTTGTGTCTTTTCTCCCATTGCCAATAGAGCTACTTCTCTATCTAATTTCTTCAAATCTCTCATCAAAGGAGCAAAGTTTTTTTCATATGTAAATACTGTTCCTATCAGTTTATTATCATAGTTATCAATATTTTTTAAATATTTTTTTCTGTATTCAGATAAATTGTTTTTTACTTTAGTAATTCTATCTAAATATAGAGAATCTGTGATAATTCCACCTGTTTTTTCTGTAAATCCAGGCATAAAGAAGAATTTTCTAAGCTTTCCTTTTCCAAGTATAGATTCTTGCAAATGAAACTCCTCTACCCAATCTTCAGCTGAAAGATATTCAAGATTTAATATCAAATCTGAATTGTTATATGCCACATTCATATACTCTTCAGGTATTGTACATCCAAAGGCTTCTATTATAACATTTGCAGTAGAAAATGTACACATATTTTTTTTAATATATTCATAAGTACAGTAACAAATACCATCTATCTCTTGAATTTCTAAATTTTTTGCTGAGGGATTTATCTTTAAAAACTCATCTATTCTATTAAAGATAACCCTTATTTTTACTTGATTATTATATATTTTTTTTAGTTCTTTTGCAACTCTATAAACTACTCCAATATCTCCAAAATTATCAATTATCTCACAGAAGATATCAATACTATTTATTTGCATCTCTTCTTTTATACTCCTTCTCTGCTATCTCTGCCCAGTTTGGTCTTGCTATCATAGCTCTCCCAACTGCTACAAAATCTAAAAGATTATTCTCTATCAACCAACTAGCTTCTCTCTCTTTTTTTATCTTTCTAACACCTATAACAGGAATATTTACCCTTTTTTTAATCTCTGTTCCCATGTATATTACCCAATCTAAAGGGAAATCTTCAGGTATATCTATTTTTTCCTTTTGTTTCATATCAGGGTTAGGAGTTCCACTTGAAACATGTAACAGATCTATTCCTAATGTTTCAAGATATTTAGCTATCTCTATTCCATCTTGAAGTTCAGGCTCATTCCCACCCATTCTATAACCTAAAATAAAATTATCATCAAAAAGGTATCTTGTATCTTCAATTAACTTTTTAGAGAAAAACATTCTTTTTTCAAAAGTTCCACCATATTTATCCTCTCTCAGATTCCAAATTCTTGAATTAAGTTGAGAAATTAGATATGTGTGTGCTCCGTGAATCTCTATTCCGTCAAAACCTGCTTTTTTAGCTCTAACAAAAGCTAACTTAAATTTTTCTAATATATCATCAAGTAAACTTTCTGGCACATCTTTTATTCTCTCTTTAAAACCTGCATGATGAAGTTGAATTAGAGCTGGAACATTATATTCATGACAAGTATCGGCAATTCTTTTTAACCCCTCTATAAATTTATCATCCCATATTCCTAATTGATTATCTCTTAATTTTCCATCTTCTGCTACTGCTGAAGCTTCTACAATAACTAATCCCACTCCCCCAGCACAAACATCTCTATACCATTCAACTACTTTATCTGTTACAAACCCATCTGTACCTACCATAGAAAATCTTACTAATGGGGGAAGTACAATTCTATTCTTTAGTTTTAAATTTTTTATACTTACTTTATCAAATAATGTTGCCATTGATTCCTCGCTATCTTTAAATTTTTACATTATATTCTATCATACTTTTTGTTTTTTTCAAATTTAATTATCTTTAGTTCTTTCATTTAATTTGCCTTTATTAATATAAAATGTTATAATATAATTGTTTTGTATTGATGAGAAATTAAATTTTTTAATTAATAAATATTTTTTTAGTAGGAGGATATATTTTAAATGATCGCAACTAGTAATCTTGGTATGAGATTTTCTGGAAGAAAGCTTTTTGAAGATGTAAACTTAAAGTTTACTCCTGGAAACTGTTACGGACTTATTGGAGCTAACGGAGCTGGAAAATCTACATTTGTAAAAATTCTTTCTGAAGTTTTAGAACCAACAGAAGGAGAGATAATTTTTGATAAAAATAAAAGAATGGCAGTATTAAAACAAGACCACTTTGCTCATGAGGAAGATGAAGTTTTAAATGTTGTTCTTATGGGACATAAAAAACTTTGGGATATTATTGTAGAAAAAAATGAGATTTACTCTAAAAGTGAGTTTACTGATGAAGATGGAATAAGAGCTGCTGAACTTGAAGGAGAGTTTGCTGAACTTAATGGTTGGGAAGCTGAAACTGAAGCTGAAACTCTTTTAATGGGACTTGGAGTTGATATTGCTGACCACCATAAGCTTATGAAAGAGTTAAGTGAGCCTATAAAAGTTAAAGTTCTTCTTGCTCAAGCTCTATTTGGACAACCTGATGTTCTACTTCTAGACGAGCCTACAAACGGACTTGATATTAAAGCTATAACATGGCTAGAAAACTTCCTTATGGACTTAGATAATACTACTGTAATTGTTGTTTCACATGATAGACACTTCTTAAATAAAGTTTGTACTCATATTACAGATATTGACTATGGAAAAATCAAAATGTATGTTGGAAACTATGATTTCTGGTATGAATCAAATGAATTAATGGTAAAACTTCTATCAGCTAAGAATAAAAAACTTGAACAAAAAAGACAAGAGTTACAAGAGTTCATTGCTAGATTTAGTGCTAACGCATCTAAATCTAAACAAGCAACTTCAAGAAAGAAACTTCTTGATAAACTTCAACTTGAAGATATGCAAGTTTCTAACAGAAAATATCCATTTATTGAATTTAAACAAGAGAGAGAAGCTGGAAACAATCTTCTTAAAGTAGAAAATCTTTCTAAAACAGTAGATGGAGTTAAATTAATTGACAACTTAACATTTACAATCAATACAGGTGATAAAGTAGTATTTTTAGCTAAAAATGACCTTGTAAAAACAACTCTTTTATCAATTTTATCTGGAGAGATTGAACCAGATTCAGGATCATATACTTGGGGAATTACAACTTCTCAAGCATATATGCCAAAAGATAATAGTAAATTCTTTGAAAATAAAGATCTAAATCTAATTGATTGGTTAAGACCATACTCTCCTGATCAACATGATTCTTTTGTAAGAGGTTTCTTAGGAAGAATGCTATTCTCTGGAGAGGAAGCTTTAAAAAGTTGTACAGTTCTTTCAGGGGGAGAAAAGGTAAGATGTATGCTTGCAAAAATGATGCTTACAAATGCCAATGTTCTTATGTTTGACAACCCTAATGACCACTTAGATCTTGAATCAATTACATCTTTAAATAAGGCTCTTATCAACTTTAAAGGAACTCTATTATTTGGTGCTCATGACCATGAGTTTATTCAAACAGTAGCAAATAGAATTATAGAGATCACTCCTAATGGAATAGTAGATAAGATGATGACTTATGATGAGTATCTTGAAGATGAAGCTATTCAACAAAGATTAGAAGAGTTATACAACGAAGCAAAATAATTTTTAAATATTTATTAATTTTTTAAAGCCTGTTAGATACTTTTATTTAATAGGCTTTTTGCCAAAATATTATAAGAATCTTTTTACCATAAAAAAATGTTTTTTACTATTGCAAAAAATTTAAAATTTTATATAATATACACGTAAAACAATCTTATATACTGGGTAAGGATTTTATCAATTTCTACAGTCAGGACTAAAAAATATTTTTAGGAGGGAGAAATGATAAATATTCAAACTATTCATGCAGCAAAAAATGGTAATGAAGATGCTATGCAACAAATTTTTAGAGAATTTAAACAATTGATTCTACTAAAAACAAAAAATTATTTTTTCTATGGTGCTGATAAGGAGGATGTATTACAGGAGGCAAGAATAGGACTTTTAAAAGCTATCAATGCCTATGATGAATCAAAAAAAGCTTCTTTTTCTACTTTTGCTATTTTATGTATTAAACGTCAAATTATAACTGCTATAAAAAATTCAAATTCAGGGAAAAATAGGATTTTAAATTTGGCTATGTCTAATACAAATGAGAGTGATGAAGATCTTGATGTAACATATGAAAATCGTTCTTTTGCTTTTTATAATCCAGAAGAGATTTACTTAGGAAAAGAGAAGATGAGATATTTAAATGAATATTTAAAAACTCATCTAAGTAAAATGGAGAATGAAATTTTTGAATATATGCTTGCAGAGATGACTTATACAGAGATAGCAGAAAAAACTGGTAGAGAGCTTAAATCAGTGGATAATACTATACAGAGAATCAAGAAAAAATTGAAAACTTTTATAAACGAATATGATAAAGAATAATATAGAAAAGAATTATAATATTACACCCAAAGTCTTAGGTAATTGAGATGGAGGGTGTATTTTTTTGTAAACTTAGGTGATAATCAATCAAAGAAATAAAAATAGATAAGTTAAAAAGATTAAAATACTTAAATAAGTTTGGAAAAAGGAAAAAGATAGAATAGTTTAAATATGGTTATAAAATAAAAAAACTTTCAAAAATTATGAAAGTTTGTTGTAAACATATATGTTTGTTTATATTATAAGGACTTTTTATTGAAATCTAAATGGTGCACGGGAAGAGACTTGAACTCTCACTGGAAACTACCAATAAGGACCTCAACCTTACGCGTCTACCATTCCGCCACCCATGCACACATAATGAAAGTATAACATACTACTTTTATTTTGTAAAGAAACTAATACCAAATATCTATGATATTTTCTCTTCTTTTATTCTTTTTAAAGATTTTGTCGTAACATCTTAAAATTAGTCCGAAAAAAAATAGAGGAAAAAGAAATATTTTAACTGCTAGATTAATTATATTGTTAGCTCTTTTATCTTTTTTTATATGTATTTTTTTCATAGTTACCTCCAATTATAAAAAATAGGGTACTGAATTTCAGTACCCTATATTCTTCAGTGTTTAAACTATGCAACAGTTACGTTAGAAGCAACTGGACCTTTGTTTCCTTCAGTAACTTCGAAAGTAACAGCTTGTCCTTCTTCTAGAGATCTGAATCCTTTTGCATTGATGTTAGAGTAGTGAACGAAATAATCGTTTCCATCTTCTCCAGAAATGAATCCGAATCCTTTGTCTTTGTTAAACCATTTTACAGTTCCTTTTAGCATATTTAATGCACCTCCAAAAATTTTAGAACTAAAACCATTAAGAACAAAACAAACCCTAAAATTTTTGAAAAGTGTTAAAAACTTAGTGTTTAATTTATATCAAGGTTTTACTACATGCTTATTCTACCACTATTTGTTGATTAATACAAGGAAATTTTAAACAATTATCTATATTTTTTATTTAGTGCTTTAATTATAGCAAAAGTTTCTAAATCCATAGTATCATTTAAATTATCAGGATTGAAATGTGCTTTAAAATTGTAAACTACTCTTTTACTTTCTTCATCCCATTCATCTGTATTATTGATTTTGTATCCATATCTTCTAAGTTCAGCTTTTATTTCTGGGATAGGAGTAACTTTAAATAGTTCAGCATTCATAAATTTAACCTTGTCACTTTCATTATACCAAGCACCTATGCCATACTCTTTGTATAATCTTTTCCAAGGGAACTTTGGACCTGGATCAATTTTTCTAGTAGGTGCTACATCTGAATGACCTAAAATAAATCTTGGTTTAATATTGTATTGAATAGAAAGCTTTTTTACCAATGCTGCAACTTTTTTTATCTGCCCTTCAGTAAAAGGAACATATTCATTGTAAGGTCTAAAAAAACCTTTAGTCTTAGGCTGCCCTGGTACACTTCTTATTCCGATATTTACAATTTCTATTCCAATAGAAGTATCATTTATATTATTCCTTCCTCCAAATTCACTTACTCCAGCATGCCAAGCTCTTTCATTATGGTCAACAAGGGCATATGTAGGTTCTTTATCTATGGAAGTTACTAGATAGTGTGCACTTACATTAGGTCCTGTTAAGGCTCTAATTCCTACTTCGTTATTAGTAGCAGTATAGTGTAAAATAATATATTTAATTCTTGAATCTTTTCCAACAGCTCGATATTTTTCATCATCAATTTTGTAGTTTACTCGACTACATGAGAAGAAAATTAATGATAAAAAAAATAAAATAAATCCTCTTTTTCTCATAAAGTTACCTCATTTTAAGTATGATTTTTTACTATTTTAATACATTGTACAATTTATTTATGTAAAATTCAAAAAAATATTGAAAAATTTTAAAAAAAGTTTGAAAAACTCTGTATTTTGTGATATAAAATAGGAACGCGCAATTTTTAAGTTAAGTTTAGGAGGATATATATAATGACAAAAAAAGATTTTGCAAAAGTATTATTTGAAACAGGAGCATTCCCATCTAAAGCTGAGGCTGAAAGAAAAGTTGATCTTTTCCTTACAACTATAGAAAACACATTAGCAGCAGGAGAAGAATTAAACTTTATCGGATGGGGAAAATTTGAAGTTGTTGAAAGAGCTGAAAGAGTTGGAAGAAACCCTAAAACTGGAGAAGAAATTAAAATCGAAGCTAAGAAAACTGTTAAATTTAAACCTGGAAAAACTTTAGTTGACAAAATTAACTAATTTTTATAATTAAAAAGTTTTATTATTTGATAATAGATTTTGCACCTAAGTCTTATGATAAGGGTGCTTTTTTATTGTCAACCTATAATAGTGTAAAAAAGCTTGATGATCGACAAGAATCTATAATTTTTAAGTTTTAATTATATTTTCAAATTTAAAAAGAAATTTGACAAAAAAATTTTTTTATAAAATTTTAAGTAGACAATAATGATAAAAAAAGGTATTATAAAGCAAGAGATAGTTAATATATCTGTTTTTATTTAACCTTGGAGGATTGTAAATTTTATTTACTCAATATGAACACTTCACTAAATATAAGTTTTTATTTAACCTTGGAGGATTGTAAATGAGCAAAAAAATCGTAGAGGTACTAGAAATCAATCGGTTTTTATTTAACCTTGGAGGATTGTAAATGTAAGTATAGCAAAAATTTTAGGACATACAGATTAGTTTTTATTTAACCTTGGAGGATTGTAAATATCTTATTAACTGCCATTTCCAATCTTGACATTCCAGTTTTTATTTAACCTTGGAGGATTGTAAATTTGATAATATCTACAAACTTAAAATATCATGAAGATCGTTTTTATTTAACCTTGGAGGATTGTAAATGTATATTTCATAGAGATACACAAGATGTTTTTCATTGTTTTTATTTAACCTTGGAGGATTGTAAATTTATTTGAAGAACTGCTAGTTGATGTTGAACTCTTAAGTTTTTATTTAACCTTGGAGGATTGTAAATTCTAAATGTCCCATTTTTTCTGGATTTGTATATTGAGTTTTTATTTAACCTTGGAGGATTGTAAATCAAAGTGGAGAGGCAGTTGAGATTCCTCTTACTGGTAAGTTTTTATTTAACCTTGGAGGATTGTAAATGTTGAATCACCTTTACAACAATAGCCCTATACCGCCGTTTTTATTTAACCTTGGAGGATTGTAAATCAAGAGAGATTTTTTAAAGATTGTACTTTGTGTGTTGTTTTTATTTAACCTTGGAGGATTGTAAATTGCTCTTCAAGTTCTAAGATAGTAATATAATCATTCAGTTTTTATTTAACCTTGGAGGATTGTAAATGCATATTTTCCTGCTAATGCTTGTGTATCTCTTTCAGTTTTTATTTAACCTTGGAGGATTGTAAATGTTAGAGAAATAGAATTGTGGGTTTTAAAGAACAGAGTTTTTATTTAACCTTGGAGGATTGTAAATTTATTAGCTAATACTCCTATATAAGCATTTAAATCAGTTTTTATTTAACCTTGGAGGATTGTAAATACTGTTATAGCTGCTCAAAAGGCTACTGGGGAATCTAGTTTTTATTTAACCTTGGAGGATTGTAAATAGTGCAGGCTCTATGTCTGTAACTGATATTAAATCTGTTTTTATTTAACCTTGGAGGATTGTAAATATCTTTCAGAATAAGCCTCTATTTTGCTTATTTCATAGTTTTTATTTAACCTTGGAGGATTGTAAATGATTTTTTTAATTTAATTTATTCATTACTACTACTTGTTTTTATTTAACCTTGGAGGATTGTAAATCGTAATTATCATCTTTTTTTAAACTGAAACTATGCTGTTTTTATTTAACCTTGGAGGATTGTAAATAGACGCATACAAAAAATTTGAAAATAAATGTATCTAGTTTTTATTTAACCTTGGAGGATTGTAAATAAAGGCTGTGCCATGTATACCTCTCTTATTCTCTGTGTTTTTATTTAACCTTGGAGGATTGTAAATTAATAAGTTTATTAACAATTGGGGTTCTATCTTCTCGTTTTTATTTAACCTTGGAGGATTGTAAATGAAAAAATGTATGATTTACTTATAGATTATCTAATTGTTTTTATTTAACCTTGGAGGATTGTAAATGTTTTTAGAGAATTAGCAGCTCAAAATTATCAAATAGTTTTTATTTAACCTTGGAGGATTGTAAATTGGGAAATGGGATCTCTAACCAAGTGCCTTTCTCTCGTTTTTATTTAACCTTGGAGGATTGTAAATATAAACACAATTAAATCATCTACTATGAATTTAACCGTTTTTATTTAACCTTGGAGGATTGTAAATTTAAATAGATCTCTTGATAATGTTATATTTCCCAACAGTTTTTATTTAACCTTGGAGGATTGTAAATATGTTCTTGGTAGTATTATTTTCAGTTTTATAAATAGTTTTTATTTAACCTTGGAGGATTGTAAATGAAGGAACTGATTGGACATCGATAGTTACTCATGAAGTTTTTATTTAACCTTGGAGGATTGTAAATTTAAATAGATCTCTTGATAATGTTATATTTCCCAAGTTTTTATTTAACCTTGGAGGATTGTAAATTCAGCAGACTATTTAAGAGATTGTATGCAAAAAAATGGTTTTTATTTAACCTTGGAGGATTGTAAATCCAAACCTCAATAATTTCAAGGAAATGGTATATGTGTTTTTATTTAACCTTGGAGGATTGTAAATTGTTCTTCTAATTCAATAAGAGTAATACTGTCATTCGTTTTTATTTAACCTTGGAGGATTGTAAATATACTTTCATATTAGATTTTAAATCATTATCTAAAAGTTTTTATTTAACCTTGGAGGATTGTAAATCATCCTCAGTTAAATCAACTGATTTTCCAACAAACTGTTTTTATTTAACCTTGGAGGATTGTAAATTAATAAGTTTATTAACAATTGGGGTTCTATCTTCTCGTTTTTATTTAACCTTGGAGGATTGTAAATAATATGGAGTTCCATAGTAATTATCTTCAGTAGACAGTTTTTATTTAACCTTGGAGGATTGTAAATACTTTTAATCAAAATCCAACAAAAAAATATTTACCTGTTTTTATTTAACCTTGGAGGATTGTAAATTTGGGTTATTTATTATGTGATGGTAAAGAGATAACGCGTTTTTATTTAACCTTGGAGGATTGTAAATTTCTAAACATCTCATGTCTTAAGCTCATTTCAGTAGGTTTTTATTTAACCTTGGAGGATTGTAAATAGTACTGTAATTCTAACACCAGCATTATTTTTATCCGTTTTTATTTAACCTTGGAGGATTGTAAATCATCCTCAGTTAAATCAACTGATTTTCCAACAAACTGTTTTTATTTAACCTTGGAGGATTGTAAATAAAGGCTGTGCCATGTATACCTCTCTTATTCTCTGTGTTTTTATTTAACCTTGGAGGATTGTAAATAGCTCTTAACTCACGTATACCAACAGTTGAAGGTGGGTTTTTATTTAACCTTGGAGGATTGTAAATTCTATCACTGTAAAATCTATTCTTTTTATAGCCTCGTTTTTATTTAACCTTGGAGGATTGTAAATTATGCTAGAATAGGAAATTTAGCTTTAAATATAAAAGTTTTTATTTAACCTTGGAGGATTGTAAATAATGACTTATTTATAAAAACTGGTGAAACTACTTTAGTTTTTATTTAACCTTGGAGGATTGTAAATGATTTACACTAAAGATCCTATGGAAGTTACAGAACCGTTTTTATTTAACCTTGGAGGATTGTAAATTTTTTTCTGGATTTGTATATTGAGTTGTATAAGAAAGTTTTTATTTAACCTTGGAGGATTGTAAATTGAAGAGTCTACTTTCTTTTTCTCCATTACAACCTCGTTTTTATTTAACCTTGGAGGATTGTAAATTTTATCAGTTTTGGTTGTATCTGTAATAAGTAGTGTAAGTTTTTATTTAACCTTGGAGGATTGTAAATTAGTTAGGTTTATTTATTTCTAGTCCATTAAAGATGGTTTTTATTTAACCTTGGAGGATTGTAAATTCTTTATGGGCTATGAAGTGGATAAAAATAATGCTGTTTTTATTTAACCTTGGAGGATTGTAAATACTCTTATACAATCCATAACAGCCTTGGCAGTTTCTGTTTTTATTTAACCTTGGAGGATTGTAAATTGGGATGATATAGAGTTAAAAGATGAAGTCCCTTGGGTTTTTATTTAACCTTGGAGGATTGTAAATGTTGATTATCAATTAATGCAAGAATTGAAATTGGAGGTTTTTATTTAACCTTGGAGGATTGTAAATCTTTCTCTCTCTCTAAAGAATCTTTTATAGAAGAATTGTTTTTATTTAACCTTGGAGGATTGTAAATTATACACATGGTACATGAGCAAATATATTATATATTAGTTTTTATTTAACCTTGGAGGATTGTAAATATCAGTTTCAATTAAAAAATTATTATTCAATGGGGAGTTTTTATTTAACCTTGGAGGATTGTAAATTTTGTAAAGGGTAGAAGGATGTTACATAAAGGAATAAGTTTTTATTTAACCTTGGAGGATTGTAAATACTAAAGCAATAGAATCTTTATATGTTAGATGTAATGTTTTTATTTAACCTTGGAGGATTGTAAATCATATAATGTTAATTAAAGGCATTTTCGTTAATTTTGTTTTTATTTAACCTTGGAGGATTGTAAATGTTTTTAGAGAATTAGCAGCTCAAAATTATCAAATAGTTTTTATTTAACCTTGGAGGATTGTAAATTGGGAAATGGGATCTCTAACCAAGTGCCTTTCTCTCGTTTTTATTTAACCTTGGAGGATTGTAAATCTTAAAAATCCTGCTGTATATTTCAATAAAGAAGTAGTTTTTATTTAACCTTGGAGGATTGTAAATAGGAATTAAGTATGAGATTGATTATATTATTCCTGCGTTTTTATTTAACCTTGGAGGATTGTAAATGCAGTCAAATTTTTAACTAGAAAACAGTTAGATGAGTTTTTATTTAACCTTGGAGGATTGTAAATATTTGAATTTATACTATGAGTAACTAGAAAACTATGGTTTTTATTTAACCTTGGAGGATTGTAAATGGAGTAATTGAATGGAGTAAATTCACTGTAAATAAGTTTTTATTTAACCTTGGAGGATTGTAAATGCACTAATTGGGAAAAAAATTATAAAATTTCAATTTGTTTTTATTTAACCTTGGAGGATTGTAAATTTATTAACTTACCTTTACTGGCTCATATCCATTAGCGTTTTTATTTAACCTTGGAGGATTGTAAATACATTAAGTGAATTTATTTGTGATGGAGAACTACTGTTTTTATTTAACCTTGGAGGATTGTAAATACAGATAATGCTACTAATATTCAAGAAGTTGAAGGAGTTTTTATTTAACCTTGGAGGATTGTAAATAAAAATTATTTTTAAACCTCGTAATTTTGATCATATGGGTTTTTATTTAACCTTGGAGGATTGTAAATTGCAAGAAATGATAATTAATCAAAGTAAGGATGGAGTTTTTATTTAACCTTGGAGGATTGTAAATACATTATCAACTATATTTATTCTTGTATCTTTCAAGTTTTTATTTAACCTTGGAGGATTGTAAATATTCCTGTATTCTATTTTCATCAGTTTGACTCATAATAGTTTTTATTTAACCTTGGAGGATTGTAAATGGAATAGAATGGTGGAAAAAAAGAAAACATTATGAAGTTTTTATTTAACCTTGGAGGATTGTAAATTTTTTATTTTTATGGAGGTGAAGTAGCATGCTAAATGGTTTTTATTTAACCTTGGAGGATTGTAAATCGAGTTTAACAGACTTTTTAATATAATTATAGCTTTGTTTTTATTTAACCTTGGAGGATTGTAAATTTTTATTCCAGTTCCTACCTCACCTTTTAAAAAAAAGTTTTTATTTAACCTTGGAGGATTGTAAATTCAAAATATTTAATTTGTAAATCAAATAATTTTATGTTTTTATTTAACCTTGGAGGATTGTAAATTTGCAATTGCTATCATTGAAAATGAAATAAAATTGGGTTTTTATTTAACCTTGGAGGATTGTAAATTCTCTTTAAAGTTGTCAATGTTTGGTGGAGTTCCTAGTTTTTATTTAACCTTGGAGGATTGTAAATTGTTTAATTATAATTTATTAGATATTAATGGTATTGGTTTTTATTTAACCTTGGAGGATTGTAAATAGAAGATTTATTGAAGATTTGCTACAATATAATTTTGTTTTTATTTAACCTTGGAGGATTGTAAATTATTTTTTATAAGTGATTATTGATAAGATATAAATGTTTTTATTTAACCTTGGAGGATTGTAAATCGAGTTTAACAGACTTTTTAATATAATTATAGCTTTGTTTTTATTTAACCTTGGAGGATTGTAAATAACATTTTTTGAAGTTTTAAAAAAATGTTTGCAATTGTTTTTATTTAACCTTGGAGGATTGTAAATTTATATTACGCTTTTGTATCAGCAATACCGAGATAGTTTTTATTTAACCTTGGAGGATTGTAAATATATGTTTTATATAACTTTCTTTATCCCAATAAGTAGTTTTTATTTAACCTTGGAGGATTGTAAATTTTTTTTAAACTCTTCAGGATCTCCCCCGTGGTCAGGTTTTTATTTAACCTTGGAGGATTGTAAATTTTCATAAGCTGAATAATCATTCATGGAAGTAGCAAGTTTTTATTTAACCTTGGAGGATTGTAAATGTATATTCCCAGTCGGAAAAGTTTATGCAAACATCTGTTTTTATTTAACCTTGGAGGATTGTAAATGCCAAAAATTCAACTAATGTTTATGCTGACATGTCACGTTTTTATTTAACCTTGGAGGATTGTAAATACCACATGAATGTGGCAGTAGATAAAGATTTAGAATGTTTTTATTTAACCTTGGAGGATTGTAAATATTGAAGATACTGTTTTAGCGTACTCAAAGAAAAATGTTTTTATTTAACCTTGGAGGATTGTAAATTTTTTATAGACTACTATATCAACTGCTTTCCCTTTCAGTTTTTATTTAACCTTGGAGGATTGTAAATTTGGAAAGATATTCATAATCCCTCCTTATATCTTTGTTTTTATTTAACCTTGGAGGATTGTAAATTGTTTTTTTGAGTTAAATATACACTACACTATATAGGTTTTTATTTAACCTTGGAGGATTGTAAATCATCAACTTTGAAATTTTTATCACCTGCACCCTTTAGTTTTTATTTAACCTTGGAGGATTGTAAATGTGAATTCAAGTTTTTTGTCTTGTTGTAATAAATAAGTTTTTATTTAACCTTGGAGGATTGTAAATATTATTGACTAAAAACTCATTAGCGTCTTTGTAGTCGTTTTTATTTAACCTTGGAGGATTGTAAATACAAGACGTTGCTAATGCAAAGGATAAATTTGTTGAGTTTTTATTTAACCTTGGAGGATTGTAAATTCTCATAACAAACTTGAATAGCTTCCCCAGAAGATAGTTTTTATTTAACCTTGGAGGATTGTAAATTGATGAGTTGCAAAATACTCGGCAGTTCCAATATAGGTTTTTATTTAACCTTGGAGGATTGTAAATACTGTATTTATTGGGTCTACACTAACATCTTGTTGTGTTTTTATTTAACCTTGGAGGATTGTAAATAATCTTGCAATATGATGTGCTTTTAATAAGTTGTCTGTTTTTATTTAACCTTGGAGGATTGTAAATAGTGGAAGTTATCATTCGCCTGTGGTTTACAATACCGTTTTTATTTAACCTTGGAGGATTGTAAATCTACTAGCATTTTTACGTCTTTTGGTGTTTGATACAGTTTTTATTTAACCTTGGAGGATTGTAAATAACTTAATGGTGTAGATCTTGAATATAATACCTTTATGTTTTTATTTAACCTTGGAGGATTGTAAATAGTAATCTTACTACATTAGGAAATGTTATGAATGAAGTTTTTATTTAACCTTGGAGGATTGTAAATACTGCTTATACTTTAAATTCAAGAGACATATATCAAGTTTTTATTTAACCTTGGAGGATTGTAAATTGGTGTGGTTGTGTGGTTGGTTGTTAGGTTAGAGGGGTTTTTATTTAACCTTGGAGGATTGTAAATGTTATCTTTTTTGAGGATACTAAATTCCTTATCAAAGTTTTTATTTAACCTTGGAGGATTGTAAATCATTTTATTGTTTTATTTTGTTTCATTTCTCTAGTTTGTTTTTATTTAACCTTGGAGGATTGTAAATCTCGCTAGAGTTGTAAAAGGATTTTACCACGTAAAAGTTTTTATTTAACCTTGGAGGATTGTAAATTATTTGTGGAATAGTTAATTTTATATAAAAATTGTGGTTTTTATTTAACCTTGGAGGATTGTAAATTTTGAAATATGAAACTAATATTTTGATTATAGAATAGTTTTTATTTAACCTTGGAGGATTGTAAATCCAAAATCAGCAAACCCTGTTTTAAATGTTGAATAAGTTTTTATTTAACCTTGGAGGATTGTAAATACCAGTATCTTGTCTCCATGTATACTCACAACCACGTTTTTATTTAACCTTGGAGGATTGTAAATCTCTTTTTTTATTTGTTATTTTTTTCTTCTTCTTTGTTTTTATTTAACCTTGGAGGATTGTAAATTTTTCAATTAACTTATATTCTCTGCTAACATTATCAGTTTTTATTTAACCTTGGAGGATTGTAAATCATTATCAAAATCTTTTAATCTCAATCCACTTAATTGTTTTTATTTAACCTTGGAGGATTGTAAATTCTTCTAGCCATTCATCTTCATCTTGTAAAGGCATGGTTTTTATTTAACCTTGGAGGATTGTAAATATAAAAGTTGACGTGCAATTAATTAGAAATTATAGAGTTTTTATTTAACCTTGGAGGATTGTAAATTTAGATCAAGCAGTAGAAGCTTTTGCAGATGCAGGAGTTTTTATTTAACCTTGGAGGATTGTAAATATGAGTAGTTGCTAATCTCTGTTAAAAAATTGCTGCGTTTTTATTTAACCTTGGAGGATTGTAAATATGGAGTCATCATTTGCTGATACAATAAAATAGGAGGTTTTTATTTAACCTTGGAGGATTGTAAATAGAGAATGATGACTATGTTGGGAGATTGGGCAGCTGGTTTTTATTTAACCTTGGAGGATTGTAAATGAATGACAGTATTACTCTTATTGAATTAGAAGAACAGTTTTTATTTAACCTTGGAGGATTGTAAATCATTTATGCTATTACCCTCTTCAATCAATATCTTAGGTTTTTATTTAACCTTGGAGGATTGTAAATTAGCAAAATAATCTTGAACTGTTTTAGCATCTATATGTTTTTATTTAACCTTGGAGGATTGTAAATTTGCTTACTATTCTTAGAGCTTGGAATATTACCCTTGTTTTTATTTAACCTTGGAGGATTGTAAATATTGTACTCAGCAGTTACAAAATAATTTTCTTTATAGTTTTTATTTAACCTTGGAGGATTGTAAATAGTACTGTAATTCTAACACCAGCATTATTTTTATCCGTTTTTATTTAACCTTGGAGGATTGTAAATGATTTTGAAGATGCTAGAACTATTCTAAAAGATGAAGTTTTTATTTAACCTTGGAGGATTGTAAATAGGCTTATAAAAATACTCAAGGTTATAATCATCAGGTTTTTATTTAACCTTGGAGGATTGTAAATTATGTTTAAAAACGTAATTTTTATTAATAGTCTTATCGTTTTTATTTAACCTTGGAGGATTGTAAATATAATTGGTATTTGCTCATGGATGTAACCATATGTAGTTTTTATTTAACCTTGGAGGATTGTAAATGCTGCAGTTTTACTTTTTCTTATATGTAAAATTTTAGTTTTTATTTAACCTTGGAGGATTGTAAATTTTTTTGTAATAAGTTTCTAATATTTCCATTTTAGTGTTTTTATTTAACCTTGGAGGATTGTAAATTCATAAGTTGCTTTTTCATTGCTACAACTTTGAATAGTTTTTATTTAACCTTGGAGGATTGTAAATTTTATAGAAAGTAAGAATGTAACATTTTCTAATCCGTTTTTATTTAACCTTGGAGGATTGTAAATTATGTTTAAAAACGTAATTTTTATTAATAGTCTTATCGTTTTTATTTAACCTTGGAGGATTGTAAATATAATTGGTATTTGCTCATGGATGTAACCATATGTAGTTTTTATTTAACCTTGGAGGATTGTAAATGCTGCAGTTTTACTTTTTCTTATATGTAAAATTTTAGTTTTTATTTAACCTTGGAGGATTGTAAATTTTTTTGTAATAAGTTTCTAATATTTCCATTTTAGTGTTTTTATTTAACCTTGGAGGATTGTAAATTCATAAGTTGCTTTTTCATTGCTACAACTTTGAATAGTTTTTATTTAACCTTGGAGGATTGTAAATTTTATAGAAAGTAAGAATGTAACATTTTCTAATCCGTTTTTATTTAACCTTGGAGGATTGTAAATGAAAAAACCCCACTTGTTGATACATATACTAAACTAGTTTTTATTTAACCTTGGAGGATTGTAAATCCCCCAGAACTCAAAATCTCAATTTTAGATGGAAGAGTTTTTATTTAACCTTGGAGGATTGTAAATGCCTTTTTTATTTGTAGTTTGTCCTTCTCTCAATGTGTTTTTATTTAACCTTGGAGGATTGTAAATCTAAGAACTAAAGCTTAGAGGACTCAATAAGGAATTGTTTTTATTTAACCTTGGAGGATTGTAAATTTATTTTTTAAAGATTATATTTTTCTCTCAATGCTTGTTTTTATTTAACCTTGGAGGATTGTAAATTACTACATCACAATTGAAGATAACACTATAAGAGAAGTTTTTATTTAACCTTGGAGGATTGTAAATTAGTACTCCTGGTTCTAATCCAAGCTGTGCTATTGTGTTTTTATTTAACCTTGGAGGATTGTAAATAAGGGAGATACTGGGGATATAGGTCCTGCTGGGGCTAGTTTTTATTTAACCTTGGAGGATTGTAAATTAGTTCCTTTAATTTCTTCTGTTAAAATAATACCTGGTTTTTATTTAACCTTGGAGGATTGTAAATTTGTACCCAAGCTGTAACTGACACTCAACAGTACCAGTTTTTATTTAACCTTGGAGGATTGTAAATGTGTCTCTCACACGAGAGATCTTATGGGGATGTAGCGTTTTTATTTAACCTTGGAGGATTGTAAATCTTATTTTCTTTCTTTAACTTCTCTACTATTTCTCGTTTTTATTTAACCTTGGAGGATTGTAAATACTTCTAAATTTGCAAACTCTTCTTTAGTCATCTCTGTTTTTATTTAACCTTGGAGGATTGTAAATAACTTTGATAATATGATTGATATAGATGTAGAAGCTGTTTTTATTTAACCTTGGAGGATTGTAAATGATAAAAACTCTCAAGTAGAATTTGAAAAAAAAGTGGTTTTTATTTAACCTTGGAGGATTGTAAATTCTTCTAATTTCTCTTGAATGTATTCTAAACATTCAGTTTTTATTTAACCTTGGAGGATTGTAAATATTGATATGTTTAACCATTTAATGGATGCTATGAGGTTTTTATTTAACCTTGGAGGATTGTAAATTTTGATCTACTAGCTTTTCATACTGATTATCTACTCGTTTTTATTTAACCTTGGAGGATTGTAAATTTTTGTATCCTCCTTCTTTCTCAATTCAATCTCTAGTTTTTATTTAACCTTGGAGGATTGTAAATAGGTCTAATTTAATTTAGGTTAAATAGTTCATCTAAAGTTTTTATTTAACCTTGGAGGATTGTAAATATTTCACGTATAAAGGAAGTTTTAAAAGTTGCTCGTGTTTTTATTTAACCTTGGAGGATTGTAAATCAAGGTGCTTGTCCTTTTCTTCTGTGTGATTTAATGTTTTTATTTAACCTTGGAGGATTGTAAATTTAGGAGCATTTTCTCCTCCAGCTTCTAACCATAATGTTTTTATTTAACCTTGGAGGATTGTAAATATAGGACCGATGTCGCCCTTATCCCCCTTAGGTCCTGTTTTTATTTAACCTTGGAGGATTGTAAATATTATACTTTTTCTTCTATTGAATTTCATTTTTCACGTTTTTATTTAACCTTGGAGGATTGTAAATATAATTTTAAAAGTTGAAAAATAGAATTATTTAAAAGTTTTTATTTAACCTTGGAGGATTGTAAATAAAATAACTTTTGTTTCTGATCAAAGAGGAAGAATTAGTTTTTATTTAACCTTGGAGGATTGTAAATAATAGCACAAGCTATAAAGGATAAAAGAATTGGTAGGTTTTTATTTAACCTTGGAGGATTGTAAATTGGTGTGGTTGTGGTTAGAGGGTAAAGGTTAAAAGGGTTTTTATTTAACCTTGGAGGATTGTAAATTTTTAAAACCTCCTATATTCCACTTTTTTAATATTTGTTTTTATTTAACCTTGGAGGATTGTAAATGAAAAACAATATTTTTACATAGATAAAGAGTATGCTGTTTTTATTTAACCTTGGAGGATTGTAAATGTGGACACTCTTTATGAGCTAGTAGAGGTGGAGAAAGTTTTTATTTAACCTTGGAGGATTGTAAATTTGTTTTTGCTTGTGGGCTTGTAGGAAAATGGAATAGTTTTTATTTAACCTTGGAGGATTGTAAATTGTGTAGCCTCTTAGATCTCCGTAATCTCTACATAGGTTTTTATTTAACCTTGGAGGATTGTAAATTCATTAAATTTTAAGTAAGTTAATAATTTTAAGTTTGTTTTTATTTAACCTTGGAGGATTGTAAATTGGTATTAGGGCATCTGTCTATATCAATAACTATTCGTTTTTATTTAACCTTGGAGGATTGTAAATTATTCAAAGTAAGTATCTTTAGTTAAATTTAATGCTGTTTTTATTTAACCTTGGAGGATTGTAAATTCTTTACTTGCAGGAAGAATATAAGAGGTGATTGAATGTTTTTATTTAACCTTGGAGGATTGTAAATTTCAAAAGAAAATAAATTCCCGTATAATTTTTCATAGTTTTTATTTAACCTTGGAGGATTGTAAATCCTGTGAATACACTAAATTCACCATTCTTGAATGTAGTTTTTATTTAACCTTGGAGGATTGTAAATCAAGCTCAAGTCTATATTTCTGCTTAATCTCTGGATGTTTTTATTTAACCTTGGAGGATTGTAAATTGACTCAGGGGCTAGAATCTCAGAGATACATGGATTGTTTTTATTTAACCTTGGAGGATTGTAAATTTGGGCTAAAAGAGAAGTTATAGGAGAAGGTGGAAGGTTTTTATTTAACCTTGGAGGATTGTAAATGTTGCATCTAAGTCAATATCTGCATACATAGATTGAGTTTTTATTTAACCTTGGAGGATTGTAAATCCAAAAATAAAAAAAGGACTAGAAAAACACTCCTAACGTTTTTATTTAACCTTGGAGGATTGTAAATTTGAACTCCCAAAACTTTTTATAGCCCTTTCCTATGAGTTTTTATTTAACCTTGGAGGATTGTAAATAAAGAAACTTTTAGAATTCTTTTTTCCATTTGCTCCGTTTTTATTTAACCTTGGAGGATTGTAAATATCAGCTTAGTTTTATTTTTAGCTGTCTGCACATAGTTTTTATTTAACCTTGGAGGATTGTAAATGAGTCTCTTAGATCGCTCTGTTGAGGTCTCCTGTCTGTTTTTATTTAACCTTGGAGGATTGTAAATCAATCTATGAATATAACTATTGACGGATATGGTGGTGTTTTTATTTAACCTTGGAGGATTGTAAATATTGAAATAGACGAAGGAAAATACAATATTTTAAATGTTTTTATTTAACCTTGGAGGATTGTAAATTTTTTTAAAAGGCGAGGGGTAGGAACTGGAATATAAGTTTTTATTTAACCTTGGAGGATTGTAAATGTATTTTATGAGCTGCAAAAAGAAAAGGCACTAATGTTTTTATTTAACCTTGGAGGATTGTAAATCAAGACGTTGTAAAAGGCTTGCAAGTGTTGCCCCGTCGTTTTTATTTAACCTTGGAGGATTGTAAATCTGTTGGAGTTAAAAATCTTTCTATTTCTCCACAAGGTTTTTATTTAACCTTGGAGGATTGTAAATTATCATCTATAGCTTTTAATCTTTCTGTCATTTCTTGTTTTTATTTAACCTTGGAGGATTGTAAATATGTCAGATCCTCCAACTCCTATCCCTCTTAGATCGGTTTTTATTTAACCTTGGAGGATTGTAAATTTTTCAATTAAAGCATCTTTAAAAATCTTAATTATAGTTTTTATTTAACCTTGGAGGATTGTAAATTTTATTTACCTTTGATTTTATAGCAGATTGTTTTATGTTTTTATTTAACCTTGGAGGATTGTAAATTCACATAATAAATAACCCAAAGGTATATTATCGCTGGGTTTTTATTTAACCTTGGAGGATTGTAAATGCCTCATTTATAAAGCTATAAGAACCTTTTGGTACAGTTTTTATTTAACCTTGGAGGATTGTAAATTCACCTGCATAGTTCTTTGCTCCTGCCTCAAGACTGAGTTTTTATTTAACCTTGGAGGATTGTAAATCTTTTTTAATATTTTTTAACGCCTTTACGGCTTTTAGTTTTTATTTAACCTTGGAGGATTGTAAATTTGGCAACTCTCTTAGCCATTCTTGAAACTCATCATCGTTTTTATTTAACCTTGGAGGATTGTAAATTTTGTTGAAAATATTATTTTATACAATTCTAACAAGTTTTTATTTAACCTTGGAGGATTGTAAATTGTTTTTCTGTAATATACATATTTTCAAACTCATCAGTTTTTATTTAACCTTGGAGGATTGTAAATCTAAAATTAACATTATCAATGAAATTTTCTAGACTAGTTTTTATTTAACCTTGGAGGATTGTAAATCCTTTAATTTAATTTTTTAAATAATTCTATTTTTCGTTTTTATTTAACCTTGGAGGATTGTAAATTTTAAAATCAATTTTACACGTTCGTTTTTATTACAAGTTTTTATTTAACCTTGGAGGATTGTAAATTTTTTTTTAAAAGGTGAGGTGGGGACTGGAATATAAAGTTTTTATTTAACCTTGGAGGATTGTAAATAATTTTTATTTTTTAATTTTATCAATTATCAAAATGAGTTTTTATTTAACCTTGGAGGATTGTAAATCTAAACTAATTAATTTTTTTTCCATTTTATCCTCCTAGTTTTTATTTAACCTTGGAGGATTGTAAATCCGTTTAATTGTTTGTACTATAAAAATTCAAAAATGGTTTTTATTTAACCTTGGAGGATTGTAAATGAAAGTGTCACTAAAAATGGAAAATTTAATATAAGTGTTTTTATTTAACCTTGGAGGATTGTAAATAAATGGACTATTGTTAAAAAAAGAGGCACAAATTCAGTTTTTATTTAACCTTGGAGGATTGTAAATTGTATATTATCCTCTGTGGAGCTGTCAGATGATGATGTTTTTATTTAACCTTGGAGGATTGTAAATAATTAATCTCTAAAAATTATTTTAATTTCATTTTCAGTTTTTATTTAACCTTGGAGGATTGTAAATCATTTACAGTAATATTTCATTCTACTTCTCCAGTAAGTTTTTATTTAACCTTGGAGGATTGTAAATACATGTCCAGCAGTAATGTTAAACTCTTTTCCTACCGTTTTTATTTAACCTTGGAGGATTGTAAATACTCTCATCTTTCCACCTCTTCAATGTACCAGTTCAAGTTTTTATTTAACCTTGGAGGATTGTAAATATATTTAAGAATTTAGCATTTTTCTTATTGCTCTTTGTTTTTATTTAACCTTGGAGGATTGTAAATTTTTGTTGACGTCAACAAGCATATTGCCGACGTCAGTTTTTATTTAACCTTGGAGGATTGTAAATTTTTTTTATCTATCATACGATAGCCGTATGGAGGATGTTTTTATTTAACCTTGGAGGATTGTAAATTCATATACAATTAAGTTGTAATCATGCTTAATTGCAGTTTTTATTTAACCTTGGAGGATTGTAAATTTTTTTAAAAGGTGAGGGGTAGGAACTGGAATATAAGTTTTTATTTAACCTTGGAGGATTGTAAATGATAAACAAAAGTATTATCTAATATCATAACTTTATGTTTTTATTTAACCTTGGAGGATTGTAAATGTTCCAGAAGGGTATTATTCTTGTGTTATAACTCAGTTTTTATTTAACCTTGGAGGATTGTAAATTAAAGTTCAATTAAACATTCATTATTACGATCTATAGTTTTTATTTAACCTTGGAGGATTGTAAATACCTTTTGAATAATAGTTGCCCTTGTTGGAACATACCGTTTTTATTTAACCTTGGAGGATTGTAAATAAGTATTCATCTAACTGTTTTTTACTTTCAGTTTTCAGTTTTTATCTAACCTTGGAGGATTGTAAATAGTAAATAGTTTACCTTTTGATCTACTAGCTTTTCAGTTTTTATCTAACCTTGGAGGATTGTAAATAAACTCATAGAGCGTGGCTTTGGAATGATGAACAGAGTTTTTATCTAACCTTGGAGGATTGTAAATGCTCTCAATATATTGTTTTGAGTAATCTCCAGGGAAGTTTTTATCTAACCTTGGAGGATTGTAAATAAATCAATTAATTTTTCAATACCTAAACTTTGCTTATGTTTTTATCTAACCTTGGAGGATTGTAAATAGCTATTTCTCCAAATTCTTCTATAGTTCTGCATTTGTTTTTATCTAACCTTGGAGGATTGTAAATAATGTCAGTGAAATTTTTTTGAGTATCTATAGACAAGTTTTTATCTAACCTTGGAGGATTGTAAATTAAAATCGGTGATAACCTGTTCAAATCCGATGAAGAGTTTTTATCTAACCTTGGAGGATTGTAAATTCTACTCCAATAACTGCAATAGATCCTAAGTGTTCAGTTTTTATCTAACCTTGGAGGATTGTAAATTTCCATCAGTTTGAAGTGCTTTTTGTATTTCTACTGAGTTTTTATCTAACCTTGGAGGATTGTAAATAAAACTACTGAGAATATTCTAAAACATTTTAGTGGGGTTTTTATCTAACCTTGGAGGATTGTAAATTGTCCAAAGCAACACACTTTTACACCAAAGAGCTTAGTTTTTATCTAACCTTGGAGGATTGTAAATGAGCTCTTACTTTTTTTACTTTCATATTATATTCTAAGTTTTTATCTAACCTTGGAGGATTGTAAATCAAATTTCTCATAGTCAATATTTTTAAATTGACCATGTTTTTATCTAACCTTGGAGGATTGTAAATGTCACTTGTGACATGTCAGCATAAACATTAGTTAAATGTTTTTATCTAACCTTGGAGGATTGTAAATAAATAGAAGAAAAGACAGGACTTGTAAATTTATTAGGTTTTTATCTAACCTTGGAGGATTGTAAATAGATATTATCTTAGCAATAGACGATGAGTTCCAAGAAGTTTTTATCTAACCTTGGAGGATTGTAAATAGTGTACATCGTCAATAGTTCTTTGCCTCTCAGCTAAGTTTTTATCTAACCTTGGAGGATTGTAAATTTGGTAAAGCAAAAGCAATAACTAGACTTGCATCTCGTTTTTATCTAACCTTGGAGGATTGTAAATAGTAATGGCAATATAAGGTTTATCCATCATTATAGGGTTTTTATCTAACCTTGGAGGATTGTAAATAACATTGTTACAGAAGTTTTAACCATATGGCAACCAGTTTTTATCTAACCTTGGAGGATTGTAAATCTCTCTCTAAAGTCTAGACCGTCAAGTTCTAACCTCGTTTTTATCTAACCTTGGAGGATTGTAAATCTTTTAATTTCTTATGGAAGCTCTCGAACGTTCGAGTTTTTATCTAACCTTGGAGGATTGTAAATATTCTTTTTCTTTGATATAGAAGTTCCTTTTCATAAGGTTTTTATCTAACCTTGGAGGATTGTAAATAGAATTATATTCTGTGATTATGGATTTCAAATACGAGTTTTTATCTAACCTTGGAGGATTGTAAATGATAAAACTTCTTTATTAGCATTATGTGCTTGGAATGTTTTTATCTAACCTTGGAGGATTGTAAATGCGGCTTCTAAGGCTTCTCTTCCATTCTTGCAAATCGTTTTTATCTAACCTTGGAGGATTGTAAATTTTTTTACTTTAGTGTTTCCAGTGGTTCTAACCTCGTTTTTATCTAACCTTGGAGGATTGTAAATTCTACAGTAAAAGTATAAAATATTTATAGAGGTAAGGTTTTTATCTAACCTTGGAGGATTGTAAATTATTTTTCTATACTTGTCAATACTTCATAACCACTAGTTTTTATCTAACCTTGGAGGATTGTAAATCGTGTGAGGGGACGTGAAATTAAAAAATATAATAAAGTTTTTATCTAACCTTGGAGGATTGTAAATCCAGTTAATATTTATTTCAGTATTAGACTGGATATCGTTTTTATCTAACCTTGGAGGATTGTAAATAGATACATATCTAACATCGCTGGAAGTAACATAATCGTTTTTATCTAACCTTGGAGGATTGTAAATTATCATTGCTGACTTAGGCTTTCTCCGTTTAAGTGTGGTTTTTATCTAACCTTGGAGGATTGTAAATCCATTTATACTAATTTCAACTTTTGGTGGTTCTTTAGTTTTTATCTAACCTTGGAGGATTGTAAATCATAATACTATCATTTATGTCACGACTGTCGGGGTCGTTTTTATCTAACCTTGGAGGATTGTAAATTGTGGTAGATGTCCTGATTGTAAAAAGAAGTGGCGTAGTTTTTATCTAACCTTGGAGGATTGTAAATAAGAAAAGATAATAGCATATTTAAAACTAGGTAAAGTTTTTATCTAACCTTGGAGGATTATAAATAGGTTAAGGTGGTGGATAAGATATTATAAAAAAATTATTTTTATTTAGAATTTGTTAACTCAAAATGAAAATAAGTGAAAAATTCAATGGGTTATTATAAAAAAGAGTATAATAAATTTTTGAAAGAAGAGGAGGAAAAAGGTGAGTAAGAAGAAAAAAGGTAACTACTCAGCTATATAGTTACAAAAAATAAAAAATCAGCTAAAAATTAGGAGAATTTGCTTGATGCGGATTC
>OGXP01000516.1_pt1 | contig 44196 bp, 40 predicted proteins | sample 1576351 | NCBI WGS metagenome assembly OGXP01 (sample SAMEA3541517, study PRJEB24748) | human gut metagenome | biome: human gut; feature: human-associated habitat; material: faeces | place: China | collected 2012
CAGTATCCCGGCTGGATTAAAGAATGAGTGAATTCAGTCTCCCCTTTTGTTTTTATTTTACCAGTTCCTCGGCTTTTGCAATCGCCGCGTCAATGTTTTCACAGAAATTTTCACGTCCTACTTTATCCACGTATCCGGCCTTCTCCATGACCTTCATAGGCTGTGGATTGACATGGGAGAGAATCAGGGTAATTCCCTTTTTCTGGCACCGCTTCAGCAGATCGTTCATAGCGTTCATGGCGGTGCTGTCCATAGACGGGACGCTTCTCATACGAAGAATCAGGCAGGTAGCGCGTTCCCTGGCCACAATCCGGCCGATTTCGTCGGCAGCTCCGAAAAACAGCGGTCCGCTGATCTCATAGACATTGATATGGGGAGGGAGCTGTCTCAGCTTTTCACGCTCTGCTTCCTCCTCATCCTCCGCGTATTTCCAGCTGTGAACCTCCGTCACGTCGCTCATGCGCTTCATAAAGAGAAGACCTGCAAGCAGAATACCGAATTCGATGGCAACGACCAGGTCAAAGACGATGGTCAGGAAGAAGGTGATGATCAAAACGGCAATATCGCTTTTGGGAGCTGTTTTTACCAGCTCTGCAAAGGTTCTCCACTGACACATGTTGTAGGCGACCATGAATAGAATCGCCGCAATGGCCGGCATGGGGATCATGCCTGCGTAGGGCATGAAGACTACGAGAATCAGCACCAGCACAAGCGCATGAACCATACCTGCTACCGGCGTGCGGCCGCCGTTTTTTATGTTTGCAGCCGTTCTGGCAATGGCTCCCGTAGCGGGGATTCCACCGAAAAGGGCGGAGGCAATATTTCCGGCCCCCTGGGCGGCCAGTTCCATGTCAGAACGGTGCTTTCCGTTGATCATGCCGTCAGCCACCACGCAGGACAGGAGAGATTCAATAGCAGCCAGCACGGCGATAGTGAAAGCGTCCGGCAGGGCAGACTGAACCATGTCAAAGCTCAGCTGCGGCAGATGAAAGGATGGAAGCGCGCTGCTGATAGTGTAGAGATCGCCGATCGTATTGACGTTCAGCGGAAGGAATTTCACCATCAGGATTCCGCCGATGACCGCCAGCAGGGAGCCTGGAATTTTCTCAGAGAAATACGGCGTGACAATGAGAATCGCCAGGCATACAAGCCCCACAATCACAGCGTCCATGTTCAGCGTTCCAAATCCTGCGGCAAAGGCTTTGAGCTTTTCCATGGTTTCGATAGTGGGCATTCCTTCCGGATAGACAACCCCGAAGAAGTCCTTCAGCTGTCCGATGACGATGGTGACGGCGATACCGGAGGTAAAGCCAGTAGTAATGGTAAACGGAATGAATTTAATCAGAGATCCGAACCGGCAGAATCCCATAAGAATCAAAATGATTCCTGCCAGAATCGTCGCCACGGCCAGCCCGTCCATACCGCTTCGGGCTACGATTCCCGCCACAATGGTTGCGAAGGCGGCAGTAGGACCTGCAATCTGTACCTGGCTTCCGCCAAGAAGCGAGATAACGAAGCCCGCTACAATAGCTGTGTAGATACCCTGCTCCGAACCTACTCCGGAGGCCAGCGCCAGAGCGATAGACAGCGGAAGGGCAATGATCGCCACCACAATTCCAGCTATCAGATCTTTAAAAAACTGTTCTTTGCTGTAGGTTTTCCATGTTGTAAACAGCATGGGACGCATCTTTTCCATAAGTTCCCCCTTGTAAACATAGTAATAGGCAGGATGCGTTCACTCCTGCCGCTATTATTATACATTTACTGTATACAATGTCCAGATAGAAAAGGGAAAAAGATTGTTCTTTTTGAGAAACTTTGCGTACGGTCCGCCGTCTCTTTCAGTTGACACAAAAAACTCTTTTGCTTATAATGAATATCAGAAAATAAGCCGCTTTTCGGCAGAGGGGTGTATTGCTCGCGGAATGACCAATAAGATGATTGGACGAGAGTTGAAGATATCTGACGGCACAGTTAAAGGGCATGCTGGAGAAGACAGCGCTTCTTCAGAAGATGAGAAGCGTTCCGGAGTTATTTGTGTTAATGTCAGCCTGTACAAAGGAGCCGTATGTAGAGTGCGACGCAGAAACCTTTGACGACGAGATTTTCATGTTTTTTACAGAGGATGAAGCCAGAGAAAAGGGAAAGGCTCTGCTGGAGGAGAAAATCCCCGTGTCGATTGTCAGAGTTGAGGAAAAGCAGAAGCTTCTTTTCTTTACCAGCCTGTTTACCATGGGAATTAACGCCATTGTGATGAGAAACGGCAGTGAAAATACGGGGTTTCAGTTAGAGGAGCTGGTCAGACGGAAGAAACCGGAGGAGCAGCCGAAGGGAACGGTCTGGATTGAGAATCCGCAGCTTCATTTGACTGCTCTTTACTATGCCCAGGAGATGAGAAAGCAGCCGAATCCGCAGCCGGATGAGAAAACCAGCGAACTGCTGGAGGAGCTGCTGGCTGATTTTAAGAGGGGAAAATATATTTTAGCTCTTCAGAAAGAAGAAAAGGGAGTTCCGTTAGCCAAGTTAAAGGATGGCCAGATGTACCAGCCGATTTTTACGGATGCGCTGGAATTCCAGAAGTTTAACAGAGAAAATAAGTTCCGCCCTGTGGCGGCAGACGCAGATAAGCTTGCCGTTTTAGTTGCTCCTGAGGCCAAGGGTGTGGTTTTAAACATTATGAGTTTGAATCTGCCGTTTAACCTGAATCGAAAGCCGGCTGTCCCGGCGGAGGGAGACGGAGGAGAGAAAAAGTCCGAGACTGTATAAGATATTCCATATGAAAAGGATGCGTAAGCCTGTCAGAACCAGATGCTTCGCATCCTTTTCTCTTGCCCTTCTACTGACCGGAGGCCTTTAAAAGGCAGGATTCGATGGCCTGGACCAGGGCAGAGCATGTATACTGGCTTCCCTCTGGGTATGTAAGGTTTTCCAGAGACTGAGAGGAGCAGATCTGCTCGGACAGCTGTTCCAGAGCCGGGGCCATCAGCGGATACATGGTTTCGACTGAATCGCTCAGCGGCGTCATGGAAACAGAGTTAATGTGGTCTGCGTCCACAGCCACTTCCAAATCTGCATTCTGACTTCCTAAAGACAGAGAAGCCCGGTAAAGCCCAGGGGTGTAGGAGGCCTGAGCAGCCTGAACCTGGCCTGAGGAGACGGCCTGAGGTTCCTTTTTGGGACGGAACATGATAAAAAGCAGCGTTACAAGGATGATTCCCAGCCCGATAAAGATGGCAGTATAGATGATTTCCTTCATCCGAAGCACCACGATTTTCGTTTTAGAGCTCATAAAAAGACCTCTTGGTATTATTTAGTACAGTGTATGGGAAAAAATATGATTTATTCACAGCGTCCAAGGCAAAATATATTTTCTTCTTGACCAGAACATACGTTTGTTATACAATGGAGATATCACAGAAATACGAGGAGGTTTCCATGTCATTACAGTTTATCATCGGCGGTTCCGGTTCCGGGAAAACCCATGTACTCTATGAAAATTTAATTAAATGTTCCATGGAGAATCCGGAAGGAAAATTTTTTGCCATTGTGCCGGAGCAGTTTACCATGCAGACTCAGAAGGATATTGTGACGATGCACCCGCGCCATGGTGTCAGGAATATTGATATCGTCAGTTTTGAACGTCTGGCTTACCGTATTTTTGAGGAATTGGCTGTGGAGACGCCAGCGGTACTGGATGATATGGGAAAATCCCTGGTGCTTCGGAAGGTAGCTGCAGCCAGGAAAAAGAATCTGCGTCTGTTTGGCAGCCATCTGGAACAGTCCGGTTTTATCGGGGAACTGAAGTCCATGCTGTCAGAGCTGTTTCAGTACGGAATTTCAGAGGAGACCATACGGGAGATGGCAGACAGCGCGGACAGCGCCATGCTGCGGCAGAAGCTGTCTGATATGAGCGAGCTGTACGAAGGCTTCCGGGAGTACACCAGGGAGCGGTTTATTGCCCAGGAGGAGATTTTAGACATTCTCTGCCGCGTGCTCCCCAAGTCCCGGTTAATCAGGGGAAGCGTGGTGACTCTCGACGGATATACGGGATTTACTCCTGTACAGTACCGGCTTTTAGAGCTTCTTTTAACCTGCTGCCGCCAGGTGGTTGTGACAGTGACGATGCCTCCTGAGGAGAACCCCTACCGTGAAAAACCGATTCAGAATCTGTTCCACATGAGCAGTCATACTGTCTGCAGGCTGACAGATTTGGCGTCAGGTACAGGAGCGGGGAGGGATGAGGATATTCTCCTGACAGGACCATGCCGCCGCTTTCAGAATAGTCCGGCTCTTTCTGCGATTGAGAGGGGCCTGTTCCGGCCTTGGGCAGGCCGTTTTGAAGGGGCGCAGGGGGACAGTCTGCTTCTCCATGAGGCGGAAAATCCCATTGGGGAAATTCAGTTTGTCTGCACAGAGATTCAGCACCTGGTGAAGGAGAAGGGATACCGTTACCGCGATATCGCCGTAGTGACAGGAGCTTTACCGGATTATTCCGGAGAGCTTGCCAGGCAGTTTCAGGAGAATGGAATCCCCTTCTTCCTGGACAGCAAGAAAAATATTCTGAGCAATCCTGTGGTAGAGCTTCTGCGGGCCGCGCTGGAGACGATTACGGAAAACTTTTCCTATGAAAGCATGTTCCGCTATTTGAAGACCGGCATGGTGACAGAGGAGAAGGAGAAGCTTTCCAGGCTGGAAAATTATGTGAAAGCCATGGGAATCCGTGGATTTAAGCGCTGGAGCGCGTCCTGGGACCGCACCTATAAGGATGGAGAAAGATTAAATCTGGAGGAATTGAACGAGTTTAAAGATTCTCTTCTGCATCCGTTTCTTCCTTTGAAGGAGGTATTTTCAGACCGCCAGTCTACAGTCAGAGAGATGACGGCGGCTTTGGCGGAGTTTCTGGAGAGCGTGGAGGCGGAAAAGCGTCTGTCCCGCTGGGAAAAAGCGTTTCACGAGATGGGAGAGGCTGAGCTTGAGAAGGAATACAGCCAGGTTTATGGGCTTGTGATGGATTTGTTTGACCGCCTGGCTGCGCTTTTGGGGGACGAGACAGTCAGCCGGAGAGAGTATGCCCAGATTCTGGACGCGGGTTTTGCAGAGATTCAGGTGGGGTTGATCCCGGCTGTCGTAGATCGGGTAGTGACAGGAGATTTGACCAGAACGCGTCTGTCCCACGTCAAGGCTCTGTTTTTCATTGGGGTGAACGATGGAATTGTGCCGGGAGCCGCCAGGCGCGGAGGCATTCTGACAGAGGCAGAACGGAGGATTCTGAAGGAAAGAGGGGTGGAGCTGGCTCCTACAGCCAGGGAAGAAGGCTTTTTGGAGCGTCTGTACCTGTATCTTGTGATGACGAAAGCTTCAGATTTTCTCTATCTGACCTGGAGCCAGACCTCGTCGGCAGGAAAGAGTCTCCGGCCGTCCAGCCTGATCGGACAGGTGAAGAAGCTGTTTCCTGAGCTGAGAGAGACGCGCATGGATCAGTACAGGGAGGCGGCGCTGTCAGCTCCAGCCGGCAGAAGAACTCTGATCGCTGGCCTGAGGGATTTGGAACATGCGGTGTCAAGACCGGAGTTTCTGGAGCTGTACCGCCATTTTTATACGGATGAAGATAAGAGGGAAGAGACGAAACGTCTGGTAGAAGCCGCATTCCACGTATATGAGGATAAGGGAATTGGAAGGACAGCGGCCCAGAAGCTCTACAGCCCCATTCTCCGTGGCAGCGTGACCAGGATGGAGCGCTATGCTGCCTGTGCCTACGCTCATTTCTTAAGTTTTGGGCTGGAGCTTCGGGAGCGCAGAGAGTATGAGCTGGCTGCTGCGGATCTGGGAAATCTCTTCCACAGCTCCATTGACCTGTTTTTTAAGACCATGCAGGAGGAGGGAAGGAGCTTCCGCCAGCTGGATGACAGGGAGAGAAAGGAACTGGTCAGCCGATGCGTATCTGAAGTGACGAGAGAGTACGGGAATACAGTAGTTTCCGATACGGCGAGGAACGAGTATCTGGGGCGCCGGGTGGAGCAGATTACAGACAGGACAGTCTGGGCATTGACAGAACAGCTGAAGAAGGGAGATTTTGAGCCGGCTGGCTTTGAACTTACTTTTACTCCGGCAGACAATCTGAAGGCGATGAAGATTCCGGTTTCCAGGACGGAGGCCGTTCATCTTCAGGGACGCATTGACAGGATGGATCTGTGCGAGGACGGGGATAAGCTGTATGTGAAGATTATCGATTATAAAACCGGGAAGACGAAGTTTGAGCTGACAGAGCTGTTTTACGGGCTTCAGATGCAGCTGGTCGTCTATCTGGATGCCGCCATGGAGAAGGAACAGCGCAGACACCCGGACAAGCAGGTGCTTCCGGCAGGAATTTTTTACTACAATATTGCGGATCCCATGGTGGAAAAGACGGAGGACATGAGCGAGGAGGAAAAGGAAGCAGAGATTTTAAGGACTCTTCGCATGAACGGTCTGGTTAACAGCCGGGCGGAGGCTATCTCACATCTGGATCGGAGGATTGAGACAGAGTCGGACGTCATTCCTGTCGCTTATAAGGCGGGAATCATCCAGGAGGCAAAATCCTCTGTGGCAAATGAGAAGCGTTTTTTGGCGATGACCGGCTTTGTCAACCAGAAAATCAAGGCTATGGGAAGAGAAATTCTGGATGGAAGAATTACGGTAGATCCTTATAAAAAAGGAGAGAAAACAGCCTGCGATTACTGTCCCTACCATGGGATCTGCGGATTTGATCTGAAGACAAAGGGATATGGATTCAGGCGGTTTAAGTCCATGAAACCAGAGGCGGTCTGGGAAGAAATTGAGAAAAGCGTTGAGGAAGATGAGCAGGAGACTCTTGAGACAGAAGGAGGCGAAGCAGCAGAATGGGAGTAAATTGGACCCGGGATCAGAGACAGGTCATTGAAAGCAGGCACAGGAATTTGTTAGTATCCGCCGCAGCGGGAAGCGGGAAGACGGCCGTTCTTGTGGAGCGTATTATTGAGATGATTACAGACAAGGAGCATCCGGGAGATATAGAGAGACTTCTTGTGATGACATTTACGAAAGCCGCTGCCTCCGAGATGAGAGAGAGGATTCTTGACGCCATTGAAAAGAAGCTGGCGAAAGAGCCGGATAATGAATATCTGCAGCAGCAGGCGGTTCTGGTTCAGTATGCCCAGATCACCACCATCGACAGCTTCTGCCTGCATCTGCTGAGAGAGCATTTCGACTGCCTGGATTTAGATCCGGCATTTCGAGTGGGAGACGAAGGCGAGATGCTGCTTCTGAGGGGAGACGTGATGGAGGAACTTCTGGAGGACTGGTATGGGAAGAAGGATCCGAAATTTGAAGAATTTGTAGACGCCTTTGCCTCTGGAAAGGCGGACGGCGGAATTGACGAATATATTTATCAGGTTTACAGTTTCTCTCAGAGCAATCCGTGGCCGGGAGAGTGGATAGCGCAGTGCAGAAAGGAGCTGTCGGATACTTCCCTAGAAGCCCTGGATCAGACAGAATGGATGCGGTTTCTTCTGGCGGACGTAAAAACTCAGGCTTCAGAGTGGGTAAAGGAGCTGAAAGCGGCGTCCGGGCTGTGCAGGGAGCCGGATGGCCCGGAACCGTATCTTCCTATGATTTTATCTGATCTGGCTCATGCAGAGCGGATGGAACAGGTATCGGGCTATGGTATGCTTGCCCGGGAGGCAGACAGCTTTGAATTTCCCAAGCTGGCGGCTATCCGGGGCAAAAATTCCGCTGTCTCTCCGGAAAAGAAGGAGGCTGTGGCAGAGTGCCGCAAGCGGATCAAGAAGGCGTTAGAAAAAATCAAAGCTCAGTTTCTCTTTGCCTCAGAGGAGGAGATACTTTCGGATTTGACGGGAAGCAGAGATTCAATTTTTATGCTTCTTTCGCTGGCCGAGGAATTTGAACAGCGTTTTTCGGCTAAAAAACGCGAGAGAAACCTGGTGGATTTTAACGATCTGGAACACCTGGCGCTACAGGTTCTTTATAGAGACAGCGGAGAACTGAGCGAGACGGCGGACGATCTGGCCCGCCAGTTTGACGAGATCCTGGTGGACGAGTATCAGGACAGCAATCTGGTGCAGGAGGCCCTGATCAGGGCAGTTTCCAGAGAGCGGTTTGGAGAGCCGGACGTATTTATGGTAGGAGATGTGAAGCAGAGTATTTACAAATTCCGTCTGGCCAGACCGGAGCTGTTTCTGGAAAAATATCAGTCCTACACCAGGGAGGACAGCCAGTTTCAAAAGATAGAGCTCCATCAGAATTTCAGAAGCCGTCCCCAGGTGCTGGAAAGCACAAACGATGTGTTCTTTAAGATTATGACAGAGAAGCTGGGCTCTGTGGCTTACACAGAGGACGCCGCTCTTCATCCAGGAGCTGGATATGAGCCTCTTCCGGAGTCTGCTTCAGAGGAGGAGAGGGATTTTTCCACGGAGCTTCTTTTGATTAACACGAAGGATAGTATTTTAGAGGAGCTGGACGACGACAGTGCAGATTACACCAGGCAGGAACTGGAAGCCAGAATGATCGGCATGAGGATTCGGGAGCTTACCGATCCGGAAAAAGGGTGTCTGGTATGGGATAAAGAAGAAGGAGCTTACCGGAGGGCGGAGTACCGGGATATCGTCATTTTGCTGCGAAGCGTTTCCGGCTGGGCGGAAAGCTTTGTGGAGACGCTGGGGCATATGGGAATCCCGGCCTTTGCCGAATCGAAGACAGGATATTTTACCACCATTGAGGTGGAGACGATACTGAATTTTCTGGCAGTGCTGGATAATCCGATGCAGGATATTCCTCTGGCGGCAGTGCTCAGGGCGCCGTTTTTTGGCCTGACGGATCGGGAGCTGGCAGAGATCACAGCAGAGTTTAAAAGCAATACGGAGAAAGGGCAGGATAGGGGACTGTACGGGGCAGTCTGCGCCTGCCTGGACACTTATAGGAAGGAGAACCGTTGTCTGGAAGCAGAGGAGGGGGAAACAGCCAGGAAGCTGGATTTCTTTACAGAGGTCATGGAAGAGCTTAGAATGCAGGCCGTTTATCTGCCGATCCACGAGCTGCTTTACAGAATCTTCGATCGAACGGGATATTATGATTATGTATCTGCGATGCCTTCTGGAGAGACTCGGCGGGCAAATCTGGATATGCTGGTGGAGAAGGCGGCTGCCTACGAGTCTACCAGCTACAGAGGCGTGTTTCATTTCATTAAATATATTGAAAAGCTGAAAAAATATAATACAGATTTCGGAGAGGCGTCCACGGCGGCAGAAGGCGGAAATACAGTGCGGATTATGAGTATCCACAAAAGCAAAGGTCTGGAATTTCCCATTGTGTTTGCCTCTGCTATGGGAAAGCAGTTTAATAAACAGGATACCAGAGGGAAAATTCTCATTGATCCCCAGTTTGGAATAGGAGCAGATTATCTGGACAGCGAGACCAGGCTGAAGGCGTCTACCCTTAAGAAAAATGTGCTGAAGCGGAGAATGGATCTGGAAAATCTGGGGGAGGAACTGCGGGTTCTCTATGTAGCCATGACGCGGGCCAAGGAAAAATTAATTTTGACTGCTTCTGACAAGAATTTGGAGTCAAAGCTGGAAAAATGGAAGGAATCTCTTTTTGAGACAGAGGGAGGACTTCCCTTTACCCTTCTGTCCCTGGCCAGCTCTTATCTGGACTGGATTTTGATGGCCATAGCCCAGGGAGGATGCAGAATCCGCGTCAGAGAGACGATGGCGAAGGAGCTTTTAGGACAGGAGATCAGCCGTCAGGTGCAGCAGAAACTGACAAAGGATATGCTTCTGGGCATGGATACTTCTCAGAAGACACTCTGGGAGGAAGCTCTGGGGCTTTCAGACGAAGCGTACCGGGCACAGTTGGAGAAGCTGGCCTCCTGCCGGTATCCATGGCAGGACGATCTGCGTCTCAATACGAAGCTTTCCGTCTCGGACATTAAAAAGGAGGGAGAGGAGGAAAGCCTGGAGGAGAGCGCGTTTCTGCCTACTATTCCGAAGTTTTTGTCAGACGAGAAGGACGAGGGGCAGGGAGCCAGAAGGGGAACTGCTTACCACAGAGCCATGGAGCTTCTGGAGTTTCATAAAATCAGGACAAAGCAGGATATCAGAGAACAGCTGGATCGTTTTGCAGAAGAGGGAAGAATGACAGCCGATGACAGAGCACTGGTACGGGAGTCTGTGATCTGGCCGTTTTTCCAGTCGGATCTGGGGAGAAGAATGGCAGACGCCCAGAGAGAAGGTCGTCTGAAAAAAGAGAGCCAGTTTGTCATCGGAATCCCGGCCCGGGAGATAGGAGACTGGGATTCGGACGAGCTGGTGCTGATTCAGGGAATCATGGACGCCTTTTTTGAGGAAAACGGAGAGCTGATTCTTGTAGATTATAAAACGGATTACGCAGAGCAGGAGGAGACGCTGATAGAACGCTACAAGCTTCAGCTGGACTATTACAGACGGGCCCTGATGCAGATGGAGAATAAGCCGGTGAAGGAAACGCTCATCTATTCCTTCAGGCTTGGGGAGATAAAGCTTTAGAAAAACGGTTTTTCAGCTCCTCTATAAATTCTGCTGTGATTTCTGATACAGGACCTCCCTTGGGAAGAATATATCCGAATTCCAGCCGATCCCTGCATTCCTCAATAGGAACGGAGATAACCTGATAGGTGGAATCCTGGGCGGAGAAACCGTAAATTCCAATGCCATAAAAGTCGCTGTTGGCCAGCAGGTGGAGAAGAGAGGCGCGCCCGTCCAGATAAACGATTTTCAAGCCGGAATTTAAGTTGTACAGGATATTTTCAGAAAAAATATGGTAGGCAAAATCTTCTGCTGCGTCCTGATACCGGGCGAAGCCATAGGGAGCCAGATTCTCAAGGGTAACTGGCTTCCCTTCCCGGATCAGCGGGTGATTCCTGGAGAGAACGATATGGGGCCGTACCAGAGACAGCGTCTCATAGGACAGTCCCATGGACGCTAAACGGGCGAGAACGCTTTTCTTTTCTTCCGGATTAAAGTGAATGACTCCTACATGAAACTGTCCGGAATACACATCTTCGATCACTTCATCCGCCGTGCCTTCCCGAAGCCGGTGTACAAAGGCGTCGTCGTTTTTGTGGCGCAGAACAATTTCGATGAAACATTCCATAATGTGGGAAAAACGAGTCATAGAAACCATCAGGGAATGAGCGGAAGGACTGGAGGCAGAGCGGAATTCCAGAAGAGACTGGGCCGCCCGCAGAGTTCCCTCTGCCCGTTCCAGAAAGTCTTTTCCATCCGGAGTCAGGATCACACCCCCTCTGGTGCGTTCAAAAAGCATAGCTCCGGCTGTGCGCTCCAATTCCTTAATGATTTTTCCAAGGTGGGGCTGAGAGATATACAAAGTCTGTGCGGCCCGGTTGATGGAGCCGAGGCGGGCAGTTGTGATAAAGTAAGAAAGATGCTTTAAGTTGATATCGTAATCCATAGAGAACCTCCTGAACAAGAACGTCAGCAGAAAAAAACAGAGTGCTGCTGAATTTTGTTAAAAGTATATCATGAAATGCGAAAAAAGGCCAGGTGTGTTGTAGCAATCTGCTATAGCCTTATAGGTATCAGGTATTAGAAAGGCAAATCATTTTCTGCTATACTATGAATATAAAATAAAATTTATAAAAGATATAAAAATAATTTATAAAAAATCTTTTTCAGAGTGCAGCTGTGCCTGCTGAGATATGAGAAGCAGCCTGCTCTCAGAAGGAGATGGAAGGGAGAAAAAATGACAGATAAGGAGAGAGGAAGAATTTTAGAGGAAGCTCTTCTGGCGGGAAGCATGGAAGTGGACAAGGGTGAGACTGCGTCTTATATTCCAGAACTTTCCCGGGCAGATAAGCATGATCTGGGAATTTGTATCTATACGAGGGACGGAGAAATTTATGAGGCAGGGGATTCTCAGAAACGGTTTACCATTCAGAGTATTTCCAAGGTAATTTCCCTCTGTGTGGCGCTTCAGCACTGCGGATTTGACAAGGTATTTGAGAAGATCAGGATGGAACCGTCTGGAGACGCGTTTAACTCTTTGCTGAAGCTGGATATGACCAGCAACTATCCATACAACCCCATGATCAATTCTGGGGCGATCACTGTAGTCAGCTACCTGATGCCTATTTTCAGCTTCAAAGAGCTGCTTGACTATGCGGGAAAGCTCTGTCTTGATCCGAAGATCCGTCTGGATGAGAGGGCCTACACCTCGGAGATGGCCAACAGCGCGAGAAACAGAGCCATTGCCTATCTGCTTCAGAGCAAGGGGATCATTGAGTGCGACATAGAGCGCAGCCTGGAACTGTATGTGAAGATGTGTTCCCTCAGCGTGACGGCAAAGAGCCTGGCAGCGTTCGGCCTGGTGTTGGCCAATGGCGGCATTCATCCGGAGACAGGAGAAAGACTTCTGGATCGGGAAGTCGTGCGGACCGTTAAGACGATTATGCTGACCTGCGGCATGTACGACGGCTCCGGCGAATTTGCAGTGGAAGTGGGAATTCCCTCTAAGAGCGGCGTAGGAGGAGGCATCCTGTCTGTAGTGGACCGAAAAATGGGAATCGGCATTTACGGACCTTCTCTGGATAAAAAAGGAAACAGCATTGGCGGAAAAGCCATGCTGAAATATGTGTCAGAGGAGCTGAATCTGCATATGTTTGCCTGGGAGCCTTAATAGAAAGAGCCGAAGAATATAAAAGCGGCACAGCCTGCAAAGGCATCTGGAAAAATTTGAGAAAATTCAGTTGTACAGCAGCGCCATTTTATATTATAATAAAAAAAATATAAAAATTATTAAAAATTGCTAAATCAAAGAAAACCCAGTACAGAGAAACAGGGGAAAGGAGGAAAGGAAGCTGGGGAAGATTTGGCAGCGCCTTCAAGCTGTAATATAAGGGGCAAGCAACAGGAAAATTAAGGAAATTGAGAAAGGAAAGACAAATATGTTTTCAGAGATTATCAATACCCTCAGTAACTGGCTGTATACCTATATTCTGATCGTTCTGCTTCTGGGAGCTGGTATTTATTTCACAGTAAAGACAAAATTTATTCAGTTCCGCTGTCTGAAAGAAGCAATCCGCGTAGTAAAAGAACCCAGCGATGACAAAGAGTCAATCTCATCTTTCCAGGCTCTGATGGTTTCCACAGCGTCAAGAGTGGGAACTGGAAATATTGCAGGTATTTCCACCGCTATCTGCATCGGTGGAGCAGGAGCCATGTTCTGGATGTGGCTGGTAGCGATTCTGGGCAGCGCTTCTGCATTTATTGAGAGCACCCTGGCACAGATTTACAAGAGAAAAGCAGCGGACGGAAGCTCCTACGGAGGACCGGCGTACTACATACAGGCAGTTTTGAAAAAGAGATGGCTGGGAATCCTGTTTGCGGGAACCTTGATTGTTACCTATATGGGCGGTTTCAACATGGTAGCGGCTTTCAATATCGCCGATTCCTTCCGGGCATACAGCTTCTACGATCCGTCCACTACGCCGCTCATTATCGGCGCTGTGCTGGCAGCGGCCTTTGCTGTCTGCATCTTTGGAGGAAGCAAGCAGATTTCCAAGATCACAGGAGTTCTGGTTCCTGTTATGGGAATTTTCTATATCCTGGTTTCTCTGGTTATTATTGTGACACACTTAAACCTCGTTCCCCAGATGTTTGCAGATATTTTTACTCAGGCATTTGACTTCAAGGCTATTTTTGGAGGTTTTACAGGTTCTGCCATTATGCAGGGAATTAAGAGAGGTCTTTTCTCCAATGAGGCCGGTGTAGGTTCTGCTCCTAACGCAGCCGCTTCCGCAGGCGTATCCCACCCGGTAAAGCAGGGACTGGTTCAGATGCTTTCCGTTTATATTGATACTATCGTTATCTGTTCTGCAACAGCATTCATGCTTCTGTGTTCCGGCATTGAGCCGTCCACAGACCTTCAGGGAATGCCGTACGTGCAGGCGGCAGTTGCCAACACGCTGGGAAGCTTCGGAACGATCTTTATTACAATCGCTCTGGTTCTGTTTGCGTTTACTACCTTAATTGGTAACTTCTACTATGCAGAAATGGGACTTGGATATATCTGTGACAAGACGCCAAATAAGGCTCTGTTAATGGTATTCCGTCTGGCAGCAGCTCTGATCGTATGCTTCGGCGCTACCATGGAGTTCAGCGTGGCATGGAACACAGCGGACGTTCTCATGGGACTGATGGCAATCATTAACCTCCCGGTTATCCTGATTCTGGGCGGACCGGCCGTAAGATGTATGAACGACTATCTGAAGCAGAAGAAAGAGGGAAAGAACCCTGTATTCAAGGCAAAGGATATTGATCTGGAGACAAAAACTGATTTCTGGAATTAAATGGATCTGGGACGCCGAAGCTCTGGCCTTCGGTGTCCCTGAATGGCAAAACAGAATAGGAATAAAAAAGACACATGGCCTGTCAGGTGAGTTCCAATGACAGTTCATGTGTCTTTTCACTTGCAGAAGAGAAAGGGCTGCTATTTGCCCTCTCCGACAATCAGCTCTTTTGCGTAGGGCAGAGTCAGGATCCAGTCGCAGAAGGTATGCCACTCGGCCAGCTTGTGATCCTTGCGGGCATAATAAATATTAATCAGCGTCTCATAGTTGAAGGTGCAGGTTCTCATCTGGTTGTAGCTGGAGGGGAGAAGCTGAATCAGATCGTACCAGTCTTCCTTGTTCTTAGTTTCCAGATATCTCTTTCTGGTTTCCTCCAGCTTATCTACAATCGTCTGCATAAAGGCTCTGGCCCCGTCTGTCATGTGATCGCAGCTGAAATCGTCCATGGTGAATTCCTTGCTGTGGATTTTATGCATGGTGCTGCAGGAGTTAGCCACTGTCGCCACCTTGTAGGTATCGTACTCCTTCCACCAGTAGAGGGGAGCAGTAATATCCACAGACACGAAAATCTGGCGGACGTATTTGCGGTGATCGCTTCCAGCCTGGCGGAGTCTTTTAGCCAGATCCAGATCATTGGGACCTAAAAGATAGGAACCATTTTCATCATAGCAGCTGTCAGAACGGTGCCAGCTGTTCATGGGATTTCTGGCCCCGCGCATGGCGTTTTCCAGGTTCATTACGCTTGTTCTTTCTAATGTGATCATCGGTTCAGCCTCATTTCTTTTTAGATTCAGTTAAAACTAGACTCATTATAACCGTCCCAGAGAAAAAAAGCAATCCCGCCATAGATTCTCCAATGGCGGCTTTTGTTTTTTCATGATATACTTACAGATAAATTTAGAAAATTCAAAACTGCAGGAGGCAAGACATGAAATTTGCGTTTTTAATATTGGGAGATTTCCGTGCAACGGAGGATCGGGCAGAGATTCATCATGGTTCAGCCAGAATGATCGGCGTATCCACTCTGGACGAGGCCTGCCAGGCGGCCAGGGAGCTGTATGAGGAGGGAGTCGGCTGCATTGAACTGTGCGGAGCCTTCGGACCGGACGGAGCCAGAAGAATTATTGAGGTCACAGAAAACAAAATTCCGGTAGGCTATGTTACCCATCTGCCGGAGCAGGAGGAGATCTATCAGGCGGCTTTTTCAGATAAGAAGGCTGAAACTGTGAAAATCATAGATGTGACGGGAGTTGGAGAGGGCGCGGTATTTCTGCTCCGCGGAAGGGCCAATATCCTCTTTGAGGCGGGGATGGCCTACGCTGCCGACGCGATGATAGAGAAAATCAAACAGGAGCTTCAGGGGGAGCCTCTCCACGCGGTGCTTTTATCCCATTCCCATTACGACCATGTGGCAGGACTGCCGGCAGTGAGAAAGGAGTGGCCTGATGTGAAGGTGTACGCGTCAGAGCGGGCAAAGGAGATTCTGGTAAAGCCGGGAGCGTTAAAAACCATCCGCCGCCTCAGCGGGGAAGCGGCGGAGGCCTCCGGACTTTCCTGGGACAGCGCCTACGACGACAGGGATATCCAGGCGGATATCGGTCTGAAAGATGGGGAGACGACAGAAATTTCAGGAGATCAGGTCTATGCCTTTGCCACGCCCGGCCACACGAAATGCTCCATGTCTTATGTGATAAACGGGGAAGTGATGCTCTGCAGCGAGACGGTGGGAGTCATGAACAGAAATCAGGAGTATATGCCAAGCTTCCTGGTTGACTATAAAGGCGTGGAGGATTCCATCCGCCGATCTGCTGAAATCCCGGTGCGAGAGATCATTTTAAACCACTATGGACTGGTAGAGGAAAAGGATAAAGCCGGAATCTGGGAATTTCTTCTGGAGACAGCCAGAAAAAGCAGAGATCTGATGCTGGACATTTTAAATGAGACGGACAGCGACGAGGAAGCGTTGAGAACCATGGAGCGGACCTTTCATTCCACAGTAGATAAAAAGGACCAGCCGGACGAAGCGTTTTATATCAATGCATCCAGCATGATAAAGACCTTAAGACGCCAGTATCCGGAGAAAATCAGAGAAGACAGAAGGGAGAGCGAAGTATGCAGTTAATAGCGGCAGTAGACAAACACTGGGCCATTGGAAAGAACGGACAGATGCTGGCCGTGATCCCGGCGGATCAGAAGCTGTTCCGCCAGGAGACGATAGGAAAAGTGGTGGTAATGGGACGAAAAACCCTGGAATCTCTTCCAGGAGGACGTCCTCTGGAGAGCCGGACCAACCTTGTGCTGACAAGAGATCCGTCCTTTAAGATAAAGGGAGCTGTAACAGTCCACAGCATGGAGGAGGCGCTCTCAGAGCTTTCGAAATACCGGGACGAGGATATCTTTATCATTGGAGGGCAGACGATTTACGAACAGTTTCTGCCTTACTGCCAGGAAGCCCACATTACGTTTATTGATTACGAGTACAACGCAGATACCTACATGGTCAACCTGGAACAGGAGGGCTGGATTGTGACGGACTGCAGCGACGAGCAGACATATTTCGATCTGTGCTATGAGTTCCGCCGGTATGTGCGGCCTTGAGAGGGGCGGTGAAATCTGGAAAAAAAATAAAAATAGTAAAAAAACAGAAAAAATTACTGGTAAAATTTTACTGAATAAAAAGTCAGATTTTGTGATTAAAAATACTTTTATAACGAAAAAAATATAGAAAAAAAGAAAGGTGTATTACAAATTAGGGAGATGTACCTGGGTTAAGTGAAGAAATGTTTAAATAATAAAAAAATCAGACAAAAGAATCTGAATTCATACGCTTTTTAACGTAAATTTTCCTCTTGTTTTGCTTGTCAGAAGTGAAAAGGAATGATAGAATAGGAAACAGGTGAGATTTATCGCTGAAAGAACAGGAGGAGAGGGAAAAAGACATGTACCAGATTTTAAAAGCAGAAAAGCTGGCAGACAAGATTTACCTGATGGATGTGAAAGCTCCCAGGGTTGCCTGTGCCTGCGAACCAGGTGAATTCGTAATTGTAAAGATGGATGAGGAGGGGGAGAGAATCCCGCTTACGATCTGTGATTTCAACAGAGAAGAGGGAACAATCACTATCGTATTCCAGACAGTAGGAGCTTCTACAGAGAAGATGGCTGAGTTAAAGGCCGGAGACGCGTTCCGCGACGTAGTAGGACCTCTTGGAAACGCTTCCGATTTCGTAAAGGAAGACGTTGCTGAATTAAAGAATAAAAAGTATCTGTTTGTAGCCGGCGGCGTGGGCGCAGCTCCCGTATATCCGCAGGTAAAATGGATGCACGAGCACGGAATCGATGTGGACGTTATCGTTGGTTCCAAGACAAAGGATCTGATCATTCTGGAGGAGGAGATGAAGGCAGTAGCCGGAAATCTTTACATCACCACAGACGACGGCTCCTACGAGAGAAAGGGCATGGTAACAGAGGTAATCAAGGATCTGGTTCAGAACCAGGGTAAGAAGTACGACATCTGCGTTGCCATCGGACCGATGATCATGATGAAATTTGTCTGCCTGCTCACAAAGGAATTAGGCCTTCCGACTATCGTCAGCCTGAACCCGATTATGGTAGACGGAACAGGTATGTGCGGCGCATGCCGTGTAACAGTAGGCGGCAAGGTGAAATTTGCCTGCGTAGACGGACCGGAATTTGACGGCCATGAGGTAAACTTCGACGAGGCTATGAAGCGCCAGCAGATGTACAAGACAGAAGAGGGCAGAGCTTTATTAAAACTGAGAGAAGGAGATACCCATCACGGCGGATGCGGACACTGCGGAGGTAATGACTAATGGAAGCAAATAGAGATATGATGAAGAGAGTTCCTGTAAGAGAGCAGGATCCGAAAGAGCGTGCCACAAACTTTAAGGAGGTATGCTTAGGCTACGATATGGACGAGGCGATGGCAGAGGCAGTTCGCTGCTTAAACTGCAAGAACGCACAGTGCGTCAAGGGATGTCCTGTATCCATCGATATTCCTGCCTTTGTTCAGGAGGTAAAAGAAGGAAATATTGAGAAGGCGGCAGAGATTATCGCCAAGTCTTCCGCACTTCCGGCTGTCTGCGGCCGCGTTTGTCCGCAGGAGAGCCAGTGCGAGGGAAAATGTATCAGAGGAATCAAGGGAGAGCCTGTTTCCATCGGAAAGCTGGAGCGTTTTGTTGCTGACTGGGCAAGAGAGCACGGCTTTGTTCCGAAGGCAGCTGAGGAGAAGAACGGCAAGAGAGTCGCTGTCATTGGTTCCGGCCCTGCAGGACTTACCTGTGCAGGCGATCTGGCCAAGCTTGGATATGAAGTAAAGATTTTCGAGGCCCTTCACGAGGCAGGCGGCGTTCTTACCTACGGTATTCCAGAGTTCCGTCTTCCGAAGAGCGGCGTTGTTCAGCCTGAGATTGACAACGTAAGAAAGCTGGGCGTAGAGATTGAGACAAACGTAGTAATTGGAAAATCTGTTACCATCGACGAGCTGATGGAAAAAGAGGGCTTCGACGCCGTATTTATCGGTTCCGGTGCAGGACTTCCTAAGTTCATGGGAATTCCGGGAGAGAACTCCAACGGCGTATTCTCCGCTAACGAGTACCTGACAAGAAGCAACCTGATGAAGGCCTTCCGCGACGATTATGACACACCGATCGCAGCAGGACACAAGGTAGCTGTAGTAGGCGGCGGAAACGTAGCGATGGACGCTGCCAGAACTGCTCTTCGTCTCGGCGCTGAGGTTTACATTGTATACAGAAGAAGCGAGAAAGAGCTTCCGGCCCGTGTGGAGGAGGTTCACCACGCGAAGGAGGAGGGAATCCAGTTCCACCTTCTCACAAATCCAGTAGAGATCCTGGCAGACGAGCAGGGCTGGGTAAAGGGCATTGTATGCCGCAAGATGGAGCTTGGAGAGCCGGATGAGTCTGGAAGAAGACGTCCGGTAGAGGTAGAGGGCTCTGACTACACATTAGATGTAGACACAGTTATCATGGCTCTCGGAACTTCTCCGAACCCGCTGATTTCCAACACTACCAAGGGGCTTGAGGTAAATAAGTGGAAATGTATCGTAGCGGACGAGGCGAACGGAAAGACAACCAAGGAAGGCGTTTACGCTGGCGGAGACGCTGTAACAGGCGCAGCAACCGTTATCCTTGCCATGGAGGCAGGCCGCGCCGGAGCTAAGGGAATTCACGAGTTCCTGTCCGGAGCTAAGGCAGAATAGTCTTGAATTTAAAATAACAAATAAAAAGAAGGCCGGGGCGAAGCGTCCGGCCGGAGTAAAGGGGCATGATAGACAGATATCATGCCCCGCTTTGGTTTCAAAGTATCTTCGCCGGTCAGGTCCGGAGAAGAGTGAAACAGAAAAAAGGAGAATAGAAAAAGGAGAGAGGAGAGAAAACAGGATGAAAAAACAGGTTGATTTACTCCATGGAAAGATTGTTTCATCCCTGACGGAGCTGGCCATTCCTATTATGGGAACTGCAGCGGTGCAGATGGCCTACAACCTGACAGATATGGCATGGATCGGCCGGGTGGGAGCCCCGGCGGTAGCGTCCGTAGGGGCGGCAGGTATGTACACCTGGCTGTCCAACGGCCCGGTTATGCTGGCTAAAATGGGAGGACAGGTGAAGGTGGCCCATTCTCTGGGAGAGGGCAGGAGCGAAAGGGCGGCCCAGTTTGGAAAGGGAGCGCTTCAGCTGACCGTTTTTCTGGCTGTGCTTTACGGCCTGATTATGAATCTGTTTACCCACCGGCTCATTGGATTTTTTGGGCTGGGAGATCCGAAGATTATTGGAGACGCGGTGATTTATCTGAGAATTGCCGGAGGCCTGATTATTTTCAGCTATCTGAATCAGACGCTTACCAATCTTTTCACTGCCATTGGAAACAGCCGCGTGCCCTTTGCGGCCAACTGCATCGGCATGCTCAGCAACATTGTGCTGGATCCCATGCTGATTTTTGGAATCGGCTTTTTCCCCAGGATGGGAGTGGCCGGAGCGGCAGCGGCTACTGTGGCTTCCCAGGCAGTGGTGACGTCTGTGATGCTGTGGCATGTAAAGAAAGATACCATTTTATTTGACAAGATCCGCTTCTGGGAGAAGACGCCGCTCCCTTATTTTATCAGTATGATTAAAATTGGATTTCCTTCTGCAGTGCAGGAGTCCCTCTACTGCGGCATTTCCATGATTCTCACCAAATTCGTCACAGGCTGGGGAGATACGGCCGTGGCGGTGCAGAGAGTCGGAGGCCAGATTGAGTCTCTGTCATGGATGACGGCAGAGGGCTTTGGCATGGCTATCAACGCCTTTGTAGGCCAGAACTACGGCGCGAAGCAGTATGGCCGGATGAAAAAAGGATATTTTATAGCGGCCGGCATGATGACTGCCTGGGGAGCCCTGATCACGGTGATTATGCTGACCTTCAGCACGCCGATTTTCGGCCTGTTCATCCATGAGGCGGACGTGCTTCCCTACGGAGCCGATTATCTGAGAATCATGGGTGTCGGCCAGATTTTCATGTGCGTGGAGCTGATGACAGTGGGGGCGCTGGCAGGCATGGGAAAAACGCTCTACAGCTCCATTATCAGTATTCTTCTCACGTCCGCCAGAATCCCGCTGGCCATGGCGCTGGGATCCACAGCTCTGGGGCTCGACGGAATCTGGTGGGCTCTGACCATCTCCAGCATTTTAAAGGGTATCACGTTCTTTCTTGTCTGCTGCATGGTGTTCAGAAAAATTACGCCTTTTTTGCGGCCTTCTGATTGACTAATTGGCTTATCCATGCGATAATACGATTAGTACGGTGTGATAAAATTAACAATGTACTAAAACACTTGTTTGAAAGGAGTCATACAATGATTTATTCACATGAAGTAGAAAAGATGTGTACAGTTGCACAGGGTGTCTGTCATGGCGCAGCTCCGATTCCGGAGGAGGCAAAGTGGGTTCAGGCTAAGGAGATTAAGGATATTTCTGGTTTAACACATGGCGTGGGCTGGTGCGCTCCTCAGCAGGGAGCCTGCAAGCTGACTCTGAACGTAAAGGACGGCGTAATCCAGGAGGCTCTGGTGGAGACACTTGGCTGCTCCGGTATGACGCACTCCGCAGCTATGGCAGCAGAGGTTCTTCCAGGAAGAACGATCCTCGAGGCGCTGAACACAGACCTTGTATGTGATGCAATCAATACAGCCATGAGAGAACTGTTCTTACAGATCGTTTACGGAAGAACACAGAGCGCATTCTCTGAGGACGGACTTCCGATTGGAGCAGGACTTGAGGATCTGGGAAAGGGACTCCGCTCTCAGGTTGGAACCATGTACGGTACATTAAAGAAGGGACCCCGCTATCTTGAGATGGCAGAGGGATATGTAACAGGAATCGCTCTGGACGCAGAGGATCAGATCATCGGATACCAGTTCGTAAACCTTGGCAAGATGACTGACTTCATTAAGAAAGGCGACGATCCGACAACTGCTTACGAGAAGGCTAAGGGACAGTACGGCCGCGTGGCAGACGCTGTAAAGATCATCGATCCAAGAGAAGAGTAATTGGTTCGTTTCAGTTAGAACCGTGAAATTGCAGAGAGATTGTTAATTACATATCAAGGAGGAAAACCACTCATGGCATTATTTGAATCATATGAGAGAAGAATTGATAAAATCAATTCCGTATTAAACAGCTATGGAATTGCTTCTATCGAAGAAGCTGAGAAAATCACGAAGGACGCCGGACTGGACGTTTACAATCAGGTAAAGGGAATTCAGCCTATCTGCTTCGAGAACGCATGCTGGGCATACATCACAGGCGCGGCTATCGCTATCAAGAAGGGCTGCCGCAAGGCGTCTGACGCAGCTGCAGCAATCGGAGAGGGCCTTCAGGCATTCTGTATTCCAGGATCTGTAGCTGACCAGAGAAAGGTAGGTTTAGGCCACGGAAATCTTGGAAAGATGCTTCTGGAAGAGGATACAGACTGCTTCTGTTTCCTGGCAGGACACGAGTCCTTCGCAGCTGCAGAGGGCGCGATCGGTATCGCTGAGAAGGCCAACAAGGTTCGTAAGAAACCGCTGCGCGTTATCTTAAACGGTTTAGGAAAGGACGCTGCCCAGATCATTGCCAGAATCAACGGCTTTACCTATGTTGAGACACAGTACGACTACTACACAGGCGAGTTAAAGGAAGTATTCAGAAAAGCATACTCCGACGGCCCCCGTGCAAAGGTAAACTGCTACGGCGCAAACGATGTCCGCGAGGGCGTTGCTATCATGTGGAAGGAGAACGTAGACGTTTCCATCACAGGAAACTCCACAAACCCGACACGTTTCCAGCACCCGGTAGCAGGTACTTACAAGAAGGAGCGCGTTGAGGCAGGCAAGAAGTACTTCTCCGTAGCATCCGGCGGCGGTACAGGACGTACGCTTCATCCAGACAACATGGCAGCAGGTCCTGCTTCCTACGGTATGACAGATACATTAGGACGTATGCACTCTGATGCACAGTTTGCAGGCTCTTCTTCCGTTCCGGCTCATGTAGAAATGATGGGTCTTATCGGCGCAGGAAACAACCCGATGGTTGGTATGACTGTTGCTGTTGCAGTTGCCATTGAGGAAGTAGCAAAGGCTGGTAAGTTCTAAGAAATGCCCATTTTATAAGGGGTTCAGAAGTTCTGAGGTGTGCTGAAATGGTGTGAAAATCAGTGTGTAGCACACAAGCAGCGCACGCGTAGCACACATACGTAGCGCACAAATAGAATGGTAGATAGGAGATGTTTCCCTGAGATTTTCTTGCGAAACATCTCTTATTTTGTTATCTTGCATATTTCTTTCTGTAACTGTTCCATGGTTCTGTGAGTGTAGGTCTTTTCTGTAATGTCTGTGATGGCATGGCCTACGATGAGTTTTAAGATATATTCGTCCACATGACACTCTTTTGCTTTCGTGATGAAGGTATGTCTGGTTTCATGGGGACGATGGGTGAGATTCAGGCGTTTCATCACCTTATTGAATCTGCCCCGGTATTTGTCATAGGTCATATAGGTTCCCTGCTGGCCGTTTTCGTCATTGAACAGATATTCTTTGTCCGGCGAATATCGCTGTTCAATGAGAGGGCGAATCAGGGGATGGATGGGGACAATACGGTTTTTTCCGGCGTCTGTTTTCATACCGCCTTTCATGATTCCTGCTTCCAGGTCAATGTCGGCATTTTTCAGAATTGCCAGCTCCTGGGGACGCCAGCCGCTGTAGATTCCAATGAGAATCATATCGGCAAAAGGAATTTCATTAACATTTTCCCAGAGCAGATTGATTTCTTCAGGAGAGAATGGAACGATTTCCCGTTCTGGTGCTTCTCTTTTCACAGCGTTGCAAAGCTGGGCATAATCTTTCTGTACGATTTCATGCTTCATAGCGTATCGGTACATCATATTAAATAGGGATTTGATTCTGCCTTTTGTAGCGCTGCCTACTTTTGCGTCCCGGATGGTTCCCTCCAGATGTTCTACCCGGATGTCCTTCATCCGTATTTTGTATAATGGGGCGCAGTAATTGTAGGCGGCAGTGACGGTTCGGATACTGGATTTATTCGCCAGCGTAGGGAAGTATTCCCGGCTCCACAGCTCATAGACTTCCTCAAAGGTAATGGAGTTGGTTTGAATGTCATAGGGATTTGCGTTGTAATTGGCAAGGGCCTGAATGGCTTCGTCTTTTGTGTGGAAATATCCCACAGTCACCCGATTCTGCACCAGCCTCCCCTTTTCCTCGTTGAAAGCCCATCCCAGCGTGACCACCGCCCGCCATGGGTTGCGGCGTTTGCCGGACAGCTTATAGACGCTTCCGGTTCCGTTTGCCCGTTGTAATGCTTTCGCCATACGATCATCCTTTCTTTCGGTATTCTGTTTTCAAGGAACACTTGTCTGCGTTCAGTCTAAAGGTTTTTCCTCCACTTCTGTAGCAGAATAATAAGTCAGGTCTTTATCCTGCAATTCTTTGTACCGCTGGCTGCTCATGCCGCCATTGCGGTACTGCTCCCGGTACTCAGCAAATTCTTCGAGAAACAGACACATATCTGCATTGAAATCTGCTGACTTGTCTTTACCATTGAATGTAATCGAACACTCCCACTCATCATAATGAGGAGGACGCTTCACATCAATGCGGAAGTTCAGTCCTTTTACTCTGTCCAGCTTAAAAAGAAAATCCATGATATCTGACAGGCTGCGGATATTCTTTTCATCGTGCTCATAGCCGATCAGGTAAGTCGATGTGGTATCCAGCACCTTTGCCAGTTCGTTAATCATGGCGATGGAAACTTCAATCTCGCCGCTCTCGTATTTCTGGATGGTACGGAGAGATTTGCCCAGCAACGTGGCAAGCTCTGTCTGATTGATTCCTTTCTTCTTTCTGGCCGCCCGGATTCTCTGGCCAATATTGTCTTGATTTGCCATTTTCAGTTCACCTCCATTATTATCATAGCATAAAGAAATGCGAATTACAAGTTCGTATTTGCACGAAAATATCTTGACATATGAAGTGAACATACGTATAATAAAATATGAACTAATAATACGTATTTTTTCGGGAAGGAGGATAACTATGAGATTAAACGAAACAAAAATGCAGATTTTGATGGGCGAGCAGGAAATGAATATCCGTATACTGGCAGAGCGGAGCGGTGTTTCCCGGCAGACCATCTCCTGTATCAAAGCCGGAAAAAGCTGTTCGCCGGTGGTGGCCTGCAAGCTGGCCGAAGCTCTGGGCGTAACAGTAGAAACCATTTTAAAGCAGTAGGAGGATTTGAATGGAGAAAACCAGATACTATGTAGAATTACCGCCGTTTACCGGAAGAAATGTGCCTGTGGGAGAAATCGCAAAGGCAATTGGGAAGGACGCGCAGTATATCCGCTACGGCCTTCAGAAAGGAATCTTTTCCTTTGGATATGCAATCAAACTGGAAAATTCGTCAGAGTACAACTACTATTGTCCAGACCGGAAAGTCTGGGAAGAAACAGGTTATTTCAGGCAGGAAGATAAGAAAGAAAAAACCCTTGCGTAGCAGGCAAGAGTTTTTCACAGCAACGGGGACAAGCCGCCGTTACCGTATCTCACAATACCAGTATAGCGGCGGCTTCTCCAAAAAGCAAGATATAATTTTTGAAGGAGGTGCCGAAGTTGGCAGAAAAAAAGCCGGAAGAGCTAAAATTGATTACCATGGAAGAAATACAGGCAGAAAAGGTGGAATGGCTGCTTTATCCGTTCATCCCTTATGGAAAAGTCACCATTATTCAGGGAGATCCCGGAGAAGGAAAGACAACAATGGTGCTGCAGCTGATTGCCAGACTGACCAGAGGGGAAGCCATATTATCGGAAGAAGAAACAGTAAATCAAGCAGAATCCGAAAGAACACCCATTGCCGTTCTGTATCAGACGGCGGAGGATGGTCTGGGCGATACCATTAAACCCAGACTGACCGCTGCCGGAGCCGATTGCAGCAAGGTGATTGTCATTGACGACAGAGAAAAGGCACTTACTATGATGGATGAACGTCTGGAAGCTGCTATAAAGGAAACAGCTGCCCGTCTGGTGGTCTTAGACCCCATACAGGGCTATTTGGGCGCTGATGTGGATATGAACCGGGCCAATGAAATCCGCCCGGTGATGAAGCGGATCAGTGCCCTTGCAGAGAAGTATCACTGTGCGATTGTGCTGATTGGTCATATGAATAAATGCTCTGGTGGAAAATCTTCTTATCGCGGCCTGGGTTCCATTGATTTTCAGGCAGCAGCCCGGAGCGTTCTGGTGGTAGGCAGAGTGAAAGATGATGAACAGGTGCGTGTGGCCTGCCACATTAAAAGCTCTCTGGCCCCGGAGGGAACGCCTATCGCCTTCCGGCTGGATAAGGAAAACGGATTTGAATGGATTGGCGAATATGAAATCAGCGCCGATGGACTCCTGTCCGGGGAACGCAGGGGACAGAAAACCAGAAACGCAAAAGAATTTTTAAAAGAGATTCTGACAGACGGACAGAAGACCTATGCCGAGATTGATGCCGCAGCAAAGGAAAAAGGAATCAAGAAAAAGACCCTGTGGAACGCAAAAAAAGAACTGAATATTGATTCCGTCAAAATCGGAAGCCAGTGGTACTGGATGATGTAGAGAGGAAGATGGCAAGATTCTCTGTTTCTGGGGAAAGGGGAATCTTGCTATCTTGACTGCCGGTAAAGAAGCCTGAACGAATTAGCTTATTTACTCAAGGCAGGCATACGCCGACCAAAGGGAGGCGACCCTCGGTAGGGCGCAAAGGCAGCTTTTGATGGACGGTACGGCTGTCAAAAGTGCTTTTGCGTTACTTTCGGCGAAAGTAACAAAGCCTTATGGCGGCTTAAACGCCGCCCGTATTATTTGAAGGAGGACAAGTCTATCGAAAGGTCAATCAGCGGAATGGTAGGGAAAGGTTCCCTTACACACAACAGCAGAGCATTTAAGGCGAAAAACGTCAAAGAGGACTATACGCAGCACAATATTGAATACTACAATGAAAATATTAAAGCAGTATATCACGAATTGTTTGATGAAGCCCTAGAACGATACAATGCGAAGCAGACACGCAGCGACAGAAAGATAGCAGATTATTATGAAAAGATTCGCACTTCCAAACAGGAAAAACTATTTCATGAGGTTATTTTCCAGATTGGAAATAAGGACGATATGAATGCGCGAAGCCAGAACGGTGAACTGGCGAAAGAAATTCTGGATGAGTTTATGAAGGAATTTCCAAAGAGAAATCCCAATCTTAGAGTGTTCTCAGCACATCTCCACATGGATGAAGAAACACCGCACCTTCACATTGATTTCGTTCCCTTTGTGACGGGGAGCAAACGAGGTCTTGATACCAGAGTTTCCTTAAAGCAAGCCCTAGCTTCTCAGGGGTTCAAAGGCGGCACCCGGCAAGCCACAGAACAGAGCCAGTGGATGGAAGCGGAAAAGAAGGAACTGGCAAAGGTGATGGAGGGTCATGGCGTAATCTGGAAGCAACTGGGGACTCACAGAAAACACCTGAGCGTGCTGGATTTTGAAAAGCAGGAACGGGAAAAAGAAGTGCTGGCACTTACTGCTCAAAAGGAAGAAATCAGCCAGAGTATCACAGAAATGCAGGCTGCTGCCGACGGTGAAAAAAGAAATTTACAGGAATTGCAGGAGCAGAAGGCTGCCATGCAGAAAGAGATTCTGAAAATGTCATCCGATAAAAAGCTGACAGAAAAGAATATCCATGTAATTCGTGAAGATCCGGCATGGCAGCTGCCGGAACCGGGGATGGTGACAACGGCAAAATCTTACCGGGATAAAAAGGCCTTTCCTTTGTTGGAAAAAGTAAAGGAAACGCTGGTGTCGGCGCTGATCCGGAATGTACAGCTTACAGAAATGATCGAGAAGCTGAAACATCAGATAGAACAACTGCAAAGAAGCAATCATTCACTGGAAGTCAAAGCAGACCGATTGGAGAAAGAAAATACTGATTTGCAGGAGGAAAGCCGGAATTTCCAGTATTTGAAAGCAGAGTTTGGAGAACAGAGAGTTTCTGAAATCATAGAGAACCGAAAGGCGGCAGAAGTGCCTGTTATGGATTCCATACACCGAAAAAGGAAGGAGGTATCACTGTGACAGATATGGAGAAAAAGATTATGCTGCGTCTTTGTGCCAAAGTCATAGAATATGTAGATTTTGAGACGGACCCGGAGGCAGAGCGACTGGTAAACTGGGTAATACTGGACAATCAGAGAAAGCAGAACAATAATGAAATCCGTTCTCTGACGGCAGAATATAAGAAAAGCGAGCCGGAACGGAGGGAAAGTATTTATGCGGCTATCAAACGGGGAAAGGAGATATGCGACCGGAGAGATGAGTTATACGAAAGCCAGCAGGAAATAAAGCATAAGCTGTGGAAGCTGGAACGGGAGATTTGACTTTCCTTGAATGTAATAAGCACATGGCGCTAGCGCCATGATGGAGAGGGCGAACAACGGAGAACGTGGCTGTTGATTCGCCCTTTTGCTATATGTTCTTGTTATTCGCAGGTGTCTGTGAAGTCTTTCTGGTAGATCTCAATCATCATTCGTGCTCCCAGGCGGAAGCCGTCAATAAACATTTCTGACATTTCTAAAGGGAGTGTGTCCAGTTGCTCATCCATGATTTCAACGAAGTGTTTGTCTAAAGGTGGTTCTAAGACTTTTAGTTGTTTGACGAAGTCCTCATAGTGCTTGTAATGTTGCTGGCGCAGCTTTCGGTATTCTTCTGTTTTGGGTGTGTACTGCTCGGCAGGGAAAACCTCTCCGTCATATAACTGTAGTAACAGACTTTTCATACATATTCTCCTTTGCAAAAATATTTTTGACATTTACTAAATGTCAACTTGATTCTTAGTTTATCATATAATGAGAAAAATGACAATCACTGAATGTCAATCAAGGAGAATTTTATGTATAAAAACAAGGCAGAAAATGGCGGAAATAACATCTGCGGCCAGAGAATCAAGGAAATTCGGGAGAATCTGCCGGAGAAAACTTCTCAGCGGAAGCTGGCAGATATGCTGCAAATGGCTGGATTGGATATTGATAAGAATGCGGTGCAGCGGATTGAGAGTGGAAAGCGGTTTGTGACGGATATTGAGCTGAAGGTGATTGCAGAGGTGCTGGGGGTTAGTTATCAGGAGTTGCTGGATAAGTAATGCTTTAAAAGAGACTATTATAATGATATAATTAGTGTATATTTGACGGCAGAAGAATATTTTATGAACTCACGATAATATTAAGTAATGTCATATTAATTTGGAGGTCATAAAATGTCATATTTTGTCGAATATCGTAATAGTCACTATTTTGGCATGGAAAACTTGAATAGTAAAATTTATAAAGAAGCTGTTGTAATTGAAAATGATTTTTGTTGGGTAATTTGGAGAAACATTGAATGGTGTAGCGATGATCCTATTAGAACATATATTATCGATACTCAAAATGGGAAAGTTGTTTTGTCTAAAGAAGAACTGCTTCATAGATACACAGCTATAAATTATAGGGAGGACGAAAGAATGGCAACAGTAAGAGAACAAATGATAGTAGATGAAATTAAAGAAGAAACAGATAGCTATTCAGATGATTCGTTGTTTAATATCACTTCTTTCGGAACAGATATGACGTTCCGAGAATTGATTACTATGTATGAAGAAGGTGATTTAGAAAAGCCAGAAATGCAAAGAAATTATGTGTGGAATAAAAACGAGGCAAGTAGATTTATCGATTCAGTATTATTGGGGTTGCCTGTGCCTAGTATTTTTTTAGCTAAGACAAAAGATGAGAAAAGGCTTATAGTGGATGGCTATCAAAGAATAATGACCGTATATGATTATGTACAGAGAGGAATATTTGGTGGAGATGGCAAATCATTTACCTTGTCTAATTCTGAAATTATTAATAAAAGATGGAGGGGGAAGACTTTTCAAGAGCTACAACCAGAAGAAAAAAGAAGAATTAGAAACTTTCCAATTCATGCAATAGTTTTTGAACAAAAGGAACCTCAAGATGATACAGGAATGTATCAGATTTTTGAAAGAATTAATACAGGTGGAAGGACATTAAAGCCACAAGAAATAAGAAACTGTGTTTATCATGGAGATTTTAACAAATTATTGATTGAACTAAATAAAAATACTAATTGGAGAAAAATATATAACGATGGTGCAGAAGATACCAGAATGGCAGATATCGAGTTAATTTTGCGTATGTTCGCATTCGGGTATATATATTCTCAAGAAGAAATACAGCAAAAACAAATAAATTTGGTAAAATATTTAAATCAATTTATGAAGAGAAATGATAGTTTTAGTATTGTTTCAAAGGAGAAAATATCAGATGATTTCAATACGATAATGGATTTTTTTGCTAATAATTTTTCTGTTAATATTTTCAGAAATGGGAAGAAAAAGGATGACCATATATCGTTTTCTAAAAAGATAAATCCAGCAATAGTAGATTCAATTTTTGCTGCAACTATGTATATTAAGAAAAAGAATGGCTTGGATTTTGGGGAAGCCATTGATTTTGCGGAAAGATATGAGCGACTGATATTAATGGATGATTATCAGGATTCAATATCTAAACGTACGACTAATATTGATAAAATACAAAAGCGAATTAATTTGGCATGTGAAGTTTTATATGGGGAGCATTATGAATGGTGATTATAGTCTTATTTTAAGAGATTGTAGGATTGAACTTGAAAATATTCAGAGATGGATAACGGCCAATCCCATGGATTCAAATGTACGATATTTAACATCATATGCTGTTATTAAAGCAAGTGGTACTATTGAAAATGTTCTAAAACGAATTATATTCGATACTTTGTCGGATGGTGCTAAAGATGAAACAAAAAATTTTTTGACTAAAAGTATCATGGATGCTTCCTATAATCCTTCGCCCGGACAGATTTATAAGTTACTAGAAAAAATTAATACGGATTGGAAACAACAGTTTGAGAGTTTTATACATGGTTCTAATCAGAAAGACTAACTATTAAAAGTCAAGTCTAAAACGAAGTTTTTTTGAATGAATTGCAGAAATGCACTTCATATATAGTTGTACTTTGAAAACTGCATGACAAACAGAGTGTCATTGCTGGCACTCTAAAAGGAGATATTTACAGAAAAAAAGTTAAGCTGTTGGCAGATATGCTTTTCTGGATTTCTCCATTGCAAAAATCAATCGCACAAGCTTCTTAGCGGCATGGGATATGGCAACATTATAATGCTTGCCTTCCGAGCGTTTCTTTGCAAGATATTCACCAAAGGATTTATCCCAGTGACAGACGTATTTTGTGGCGTTGTAAAGGGCATACCGGAGGTATCTGGAACCTCGTTTCTCCATATGGGAATAACAGTTATCTAACTGCCCTGATTGATAAGTAGAGGGAGACATTCCTGCGTATGCGAGGATCTTATCTGCAGAATCAAAACGGCAGAAATCTCCAATCTCAGCAATAATCATGGCACCCATCCGGTAACTGATGCCGGGAATGGTAAGAATCGGTGACTGGATTTCTTCATCCATGATCTGTTTGATGGCGGCTTCGATTTCATCAATTTCAGAAGTCAATTCTTGAATGAGTTTAATGGTGTGTTTCAGTTCCAAGGATTTTGTAGGCATATTCGAACCGATTGAGTTTCTGGCAGCTTCACGAAACATGACAGCAGTGTCTTTTCCGTATCTGTTCTTTGAACTTTGGGAGAGCAGATTGATAAGCCGAGTAAGATGTGCAGATGCAACAGCGTGAGCAGATGGAAATTCAGATAACAAAGCGTAAACAGATGCCATATGAAGGGTTGGAACAAGCTTTTCTAATTCTGGGAAAAGGATACAGATAAGCCGTGAGACAGATGTTTTGAGTTTTGCACGTTCCTTTACTTTATCAAAACGATAACGAGTGAGTGACTTTAATTCCTCATTGTGGTAAGATGTGTCTGAGTAGGACTTTAAGTTCACATCAGACATAATCATAGACGCAATCGTGCGGGCATCTACTTTATCCGTTTTCGTCTTTCTAAGGCTAAGACTTTTTCTGTAAAGATTAGTATGTAACGGGTTGATAACGTAGGTTGGCAGACCTTTATCTAAGAGATATCCAAGCAGATTGTAACTATAGTGTCCAGTGGCTTCAAGTCCTACTTTTACTTTGGTTAAATCATCTGATACGGATTGTATTTTCTGAAATAAGGTTTCAAACCCATCCCGGTTGTTAGAGATGGTAAAGGATTTAAATAATACCTCACCGTCTGAGTTAGTAATAAAGCAATCGTGTTTGTCTTTGGCAATATCAATTCCAACGTAAATCATAAAAATCTCCTTTGAGTAAATATTTTGATACTGTTTATAGAACCACTGGTACTCCTTGCGATTGTAACCTCGTTCTAAATAAACCGTCATGCGGTATCTAACTGATTAACAAATATACAAAGGGACTGTGGTTGTAGCCTTTCTGAAACCATCAAGTGGTAGGAGAATCAAAACAATCCACAGTATCTCCAATAGTATAGCATACAGACCTTGGAGAGGGTCTATAAACACTACTACTTTATAATACGAGGAGAGTTGAAATCATTAGTTGAATTAAGAAATAGTTTTGCACATGGTTCCTCAATAACGGCTTCTATTAGAGACGTTGTTAATTATTTTAATGCCGGTGTATGGATTTTAGAGAGGTTATGCGATGTGGTGGAAGGGGGAGCGTAGCACACCCATAGCGCACAACCACCCTCGAACCCCCAGAAAATCCAGCCCTCGCAGTTTCCATCGAGGAGGCAGCTAAGGAAGGTAAGTTCTAGTAAATTGCCAGACAGATTTATCAGATAGTAAGTTAAAAAGCCAGACACATGATTTGGAGAAGATTCTCCAAAGAGTGTCTGGCTTTTTTTATATCACGAAAGATGTTGAAATTGAAGATTAATTAAAGTGTTTTGCTTTAATCGTTGCTGTTCCATTTGTAGATATAACTCATGACAAATGCAATCAGTCCTGTGCAGCCACAAAATGTGCAGGCAGGGACTAAAAAGTGTTCCTTAAACCACAGACATAAAGGGCCATTTAAAGAAAGAACAGCGAAAGTTTGTCCAAAAACAATAACTGCAGAAAGTCCAATGTATGCAAGCATAGTAATGAGAAACGCGAAATCCAGCAGTTTTTTAAATTTTTCCATACGTTTTCTCCTTTTAAGGATGAACAATGGGAAGAATTCCCAGTGCTATCAGTATTCCGATGAGAACAATCGGTATGACATAATGAAAAACCAGAGGTTTAAATGTCTCTGAAATTTTATCTAGTTTTGCAATACTGCAAGAAATAAAAATTGGAGCAGAGCTGGGCGGTGATGCGCCTTCTGTAGAAGCAAAAATTAAAATTGCTACAACGGCACAAACCGGATCGATACCAGCATTTACCAGGGCAGCATATGAAATAGAGCCTAGTGCAATAATTGTGGCACTTCCGTTTAAAGGGCCTGCTGTTAAAGCAATAACAGCTGCAATAACAAACAGCATAACGATAAGAGGCAGTTCCATATTTTCTAAAAGAACCTGGAAATCTGTGCCAAATCCTGCTGCTGCCAGAGCGGAACTGCCAGCTAAAGAGAAAAATGACATTCCTCCTACGGTAGAACAGCTTTTTCTGGTTTTTAAAAGAATTTGCTTGAATCCGGACAGACTCTTAGGAAGATACCTCCATCCTTCAATCAGACAGATCAGAGCAATCAGGATTGGAACCCAGAGAATGATATTGATAGCTCCAATGGCTTTTTCTCCAAACTGTTCCATGGTTGCAAACCATGTATGTATAGGCCCTACAGTAAGACAAATGGGAATGATACAGCCAAGGAACATTGTCAGAGAACTTCCGCTTGTTCTAAAAGCAGTAGACACAGGAAGAATCTGATCTTTAGAAAGAGCAGGAATATTATATTTCTTGACATAGTAAGTAATAAGAATAAAACGCCAGAGTAAAGTCCAGGCTCCACCGCAGGCCAAAGCAAAGTAAACATCACTGGTAGTAAGAGTCTCTGCTACAAGCGGGAAACTCAGCATCAGAAGCATCGGCGTTGATGGCGGCATAGCAATACCTAAACCGGCGTTTCCGGCGTTCATAGTAGCTGCCAGGCTTTTGGACCATCCGCTCTGGCACATCCAGGGAATGGTGATGGAACCGACAGCTGCTGCATTACCAGTACCAGATCCTGCGATTAAACCAAATAAGGCACTGGCGCATGCCGAGATATATGCGGGCCCTCCCTTAAGCCTTCCGAGCAGAGAATTTAAAATTGTGACAAGGCGTTTGATAATTCCTGTCTCAGTTACAATAGCAGACATAAAAGTAAAAAGCATGATGGCAAGCATGACATTACTGGTAAAGGCGCTGATAAGGCTTTCTTTCAGAACAGCAATCATGTTGTGCCCACTGAAAGCTGCTGCGATTAACAGGCCTAATGCCATTGCCTCTGCTATGCTGCGCTTCAGAAGAAGGTTCCACCCGATAATAAAGAATATGTAGATAATAAAGGCCCAAATTCCGATACCAATCATAGAATTATAAGTCCTCCTTATATAAAATATGAAAAAATAAACAATTTATCTGATTGGAAGATTGGGTTATGAAAGATATACCAAATTTAGGAGGAAAATTCAACCTTTCAGAAGGAAAAAAATAAAATTTGTCATATTAGACAAAAAAGAAAAGATAAAACTAGTGATAAAGACTGGTAATCGTTTCCTTGTGGAGAACAAAAAAGAGAAAAGTTTAAAAATAAAACTCAGCGTCATCCAGAAGACTGTGAACAGTTCTGGAAGACAGCTGAGTTTTTGTCTAGGGCTGTTCATGAAGAATATCCCGTGTCATTTGTTCAGCAGTTTCCTGAATAAGAAAAATGTATCGCTGTATTTTGATTTCATCAATGCGCATGCGGGGGGCACCGATAGAAATGGCAGCCCACACGTTCCCAGATGAATCACGAATAGGGGCTCCAATTCCGACAGTTTCAATATTCAGTTCCCCATTACTGATTGCATAGCCCTGTGAGCGGATTGTTTCATATTCATCGAGAAGTTCTTTGGGAGAGGTAATGGTTTTTTCTGTAAAAGGAATCAGAGGCTGCTCCATCAGTCGTCTGTGTATTACTTCTTCATCCTGAAAAGCCCCTAGCACTTTTCCGGTAGCACCTGCATAGAGAGGGCGTTCTTCACCTACCTGTCCGACTACACGAACCTGCCGACGGCTCTCTTCACGATAAATCAAGTTTGCCTTGCCGTTAATAAGCATACTGAAAGAGGCATTTTCTCCTGTTAATTCTGTGAGACGTTCCAGATATGGCTTTACCATCTTGGATAGGCCAATATGTTCTTCATAGGTTTTGCCAAGAATGTAAGTAACAGGCCCCAGGGTATATTTGTGTTCAGAGGTTTGAGAAACTAAACCACTCTGCATTAAAACTGCAAGAATCTTAAAGGTTCCGCTTTTGCTGCAGCCGATTTTTTCACCTAGCTCAGTTACGCTGTGTACGTAGGGAGACTGCCCTAAAAGCTTAAGAAGGGCAGCTGTTTTTTCAGTTGAATTCATGGTAATCACTCCTTGAGAAATTCCTTTGCTGTTTTTTAAATTATAATATAGCTTTAAAAAAAAGAAAAGATGAAATAAAATTTTGAGAGTTTAGTTGACAGAAAAATAAAAATATGGTACATTGAGTTCGAAAAAGTAAACAATGTTATCTGATAGGAAACGAAATTGGAAATCACTAAAAAAGACAAAGGAGAGTAAAATCATGGATCTTGATCAGGTAAAATCTTATAATGAGGATGTAGCAGCACAGCGAGCTAAAAGAGATGCAGATTATGAGGAATATGAAAAAGCAGGACGGATTTGGGGGCTGGTTCCAAGAGAACGGATTACGAAGATTACATTTCCACGAGTAAAGAAAGAAATTATTGACCGTTATTATGCATTGGAGGATATGTCTACTACAGTTTCCGATATTTTAGATGGCTATGGAATCGACGGTGCAATTCCCACTTCTCATATTAAACCGGTTATTCCGGGCTCTAAAATTGTAGGACCAGCAGTTACAATCAGGAATATTCCAGTGAGGAAAACTCCGACTCAGGGAGCCCATGACCATGACTTTATTGCTATGTCTACGAGAGATATTTACTATATTGGAGAACCAGGAGATGTTTTGGTTTCTGATTTTGGAGGAAATCTGGAAGTCTCTAATATGGGAGGACAAAGCTGTACAGTTGGAAAGAGCTGTGGTTTTGCTGGAAATATCGTAAATGGCTGCTGCCGCGACGTCAGCTCTATCAGGGAAATGGGATATCCGGTATTTTCTTGTGGAACGACACAGATTACAGGTAAATATCGCATGGAATGCGTAGAAATGAACGGCCCTATTACTCTTTGCGGAAAACTGGTAGAGCCAGGAGATTTGATGGTGGCAGATGATTCAGGTGTATGTATTGTTCCCTATGAGTTGGCAGAAGATGTAATTGAGGAAGCAGAAAAAATTGCTGCATCAGAAGAAAAAATGCGGCAGTTAATCGAGGAAAAACGACCGATTTCTGAACTTCGTCCATTATTTCGGGCGCGCTATAAATAAAAAGAATAAGAGATTTGGTTTTCTCCATCTTTCTTGATTCGGCATTGGGGTAATCACACAGGATTATGCTGAATCTGTGAGGTATTAACCTAAAGAAAAGTTTTACTTGCATTTTTACTTCCATGCATTATAATAATAGTGCAATTAAAAACACAGGGGAGCTTGTGGAGCAGGCTGAGAGGAAGTAATCAAACTTCGACCCTTTAACCTGATGCGGATAATGCCGCCGTAGGAAGTCAAAAGGGATGAACTTTTTTCGGAGACGTCGTTTTCAGGCGTCTCCGTTTTTGTGTTTTAATGAATCTGCACTCCACAGAGTTTTCCGGGAAAAGGAGAACGTTATGAATCAACATCAGACAGTAAAAACGGAAATCGGGGCAAAAAGCAGGACGCTTAAACTGGTGATGACAGGCATGCTGGCCTGTCTGGCCTTTGTGCTGAACACTTTTGTGTATTTTCCCTCAATGGCTCCATTCCAGCATTTCGTAGATGTGCTGGCTGCGGTCTTTCTGGGACCGTGGTATGGGTGTGCCAGCGCATTTTTATGCGGTATTATGAGGATGATGTCAGGCCGGACGATCCAGGCAGTGACAGGGGCTGTGTTTGGCCCTGTGCTGGGCGGGTTCCTGTACAGAAAAACAAAAAATATTTATCTGGTCTTTGTGGGAGAGGTGATTGGAACGGGCTTTTTAGGAGCAATGGCTTCCTATCCGCTTATGAAGCTGTTTTACGGCTTAGACGCCCAGTCGCCTTTTTACTACATTCCGTTTTATACACCTTCAGCGGTGACGGGAGCCGCTATGGGGCTGGCGGTACTTTTGATGCTGAAAAAAGGCAGACTGTTGGAACGGATGGAGCAGGAGCTGGAGTAAAGGCAGAGCAGGCGGCAGTATGACTTTGACAGATGTCCTGGAAGAAAGGAGACGTTATGAGGGATTTAAGGAATCTAAGGGACCTGGCATGGGAAGCGTTCAGACAGGTACAGGAGAAACGCCCCCTAGTGCAATGTATTACCAATTTTGTTACAGTGAATGACTGCGCCAATATCATCCTGGCGGCTGGAGGTTCTCCCTCAATGGCCCATGATATCAGGGAGGCAGCTGAGGCAGTAACGATGGCCCAGGGGCTGGTCTGCAACCTGGGGGCCATCGGTGATACGGACGCCATGGAGGCGGCTGGAAAAGAGGCTAACCGCCGTGGAATTCCGGTGATATTCGATCCGGTAGCAGCTGGAGGAACCAGCCTGCGCCGGGCTGAGTCGGCAAGGCTTATGAGAGCCGTCTATTTTTCCGTTATCAGGGGAAATGCATCGGAGATACGTTTCCTGGCAGGGGAGCAGTCCTCTGTAAAGGGAGTGGATGCAGGGGCTTTTGACGAGATTACAGAGGAAAACCTGCCCGACGCTGCTAAGGCGGTGGAAAAGCTGGCAGGGAAAACAGGCAGTGTCATTGCTGTCTCAGGCAGAGTGGATCTGCTCTCTGACGGCAGCCAGACCGTGATTTTAAGAAATGGAACGCCCATGATGGCCCGGATAACAGGAAGCGGATGTATGCTGACTGCCCTGATGGGGGCCTTGTGCGGGGCACACCAGGAGGACTGTTTTACTGCGGCTTTTGCAGCTGCCTCTGTTATGGGAATCTGCGGGGAGCTGGCAGATGAAAAGCGGTTAGAGCGGGGGACGGGAAATGCCTCCTTTCGCAGCGATTTGATTGACGCAGTATTTAATCTGACAGAAGAACAGTTTAAGGAGAGGATAAAGTATGAAATTTTCTAGGGAAGAGATCAGACAGGCGATGCTTCTTTACGGGATCACAGACCGAACCTGGCTGAAGCCGGGGGAGAGTCTTTCAGATGTGTGCCGGGAGATTTTAGAACATGGAGTGACCTTTCTTCAGATTCGGGAAAAGAATCTGGCTCAGGAAGCCTTTCTGGAGGAAGCAAGGGAGCTGAAAGATTTATGTGCTCAGTTTCACGTTCCGTTTGTAGTCAATGACAGTGTGGAAATAGCTGTCCAGTCTGGGGCAGACGGAGTCCATGTAGGACAGTCGGATATAAAGGGGCGTAATATCAGGGAAATGATAGGCCCGGAGCGGATTCTGGGGATTTCCGCTGGAACGGTGGAGGAAGCCAGGAAGGCAGAACAGGCCGGAGCTGATTACATCGGAGTGGGAGCAGTATTTGGAACCGCCACAAAGAAAGACGCCAGAAATCTTTCGGTTGAGAAGCTGCGGGAAATTTCTGCTTCAGTGTCCATACCGGTGGTCGCCATAGGGGGAATTAACAGGGGCAATGTGCGGGAACTTTCGGGAAGCGGCGTAGATGGAATTGCGGTGATATCTGCCCTTTTTGGGGCGGAGCAGCCGGGAAAAGCGGCTGCAGAATTAACAGCTCTTGCAAAGGAGATCACAGACTGTGAATAAAAGCTATGGGATTTTTGATTTAGACGGTACTCTCGTGGATTCCATGGAATGGTGGAAAGGGCTGGCAGAGGAATTTTTGAGGAGCCAGGGAGTGGAAAAGCTTCCGGACAGCCTTTTAAGTCAGATTAAGACCATGACAATTCCAGAGTCAGCGGCTTTGTTTATCCGCATCTTTGGAATTTCGGGCACAGTGTCCTCTGTGGCAGAGGAGATGAATGGCCTGATGGATCGCCATTACAGAGAGGATATTTCCCTGAAGCCAGGAGTAAAGGCGTACCTGAGAAGGCTGAAGGAAAAAGGCGTCAGGATGTGCGTGGCCTCCGCCACATCGAAAGAGCTGGTGGAAGCCTGTCTGAAGCGTCTGGGAGCAGCCGATTATTTTGAAGCCTTTCTTTCCTGCGAGGATGTGGGAGCAGGAAAGACACATCCTGATATTTATCTGGAAGCGGCGCAGAGAATGGGGGCGAAGCCAAAGGATACTGCTGTTTATGAGGATGCGCTGTATGCGGCGGAAACTGCGAAAAAGGCAGGTTTTTACGTGGTAGGGGTATACGACGAGAACAGCTGCAAAACAGCAGAAGAGAAAAAGCGGCTGGAAGATGTGTCAGATGAAATCATAGAAAACTGGGAGGAATTTTAATTATGAGCGCAAGTATTGCAATTCAGGTACTGCCTCAGGTGGGGAGCGATGAGGAGGTATGCAGAATCGTAGATGAGGTGATTGCCTGCATCAAAAATACAGGACTCCGCTATGAGGTAGGGCCGCTGGAGACTGTGATAGAGGGAGAGAACTTCGACCAGCTGATGGAGCTTGCCGCAGAATGCCAGAAAACAGCAGTCCGCGCCGGAGCGCCGAAGGTAATTTCCTATATTAAAGTCATTTATAAGCCAGAAGGAGAAATTTTGACGATTGATCAGAAAATCGGGAAATACAGAGAGGAGGAGGCTCAGTGAAAACGGTTTTGACGATTGCAGGAAGTGATTCCAGCGGCGGAGCAGGAATCCAGGCAGACTTAAAAACCATGATTATGAACGGCGTGTTTGGAATGAGTGCTGTCACAGCCTTGACGGCTCAAAATACGATAGGGGTAACCGGTATCATGGCAGTAGACGGCGAGTTTTTGAGACAGCAGATTGATGCGGTATTTGAAGATATTCGCCCAGATGCAGTAAAGATAGGGATGGCCGTTTCAAAAGAACTGATCCAGGTAATGGGGGAGCGGCTGCGGTTTTACAGAGCGGAGCATATTGTGGTGGATCCGGTTATGGTTTCTACCAGCGGTTCCAGACTGATTCAGCCAGATGCAGTGGAGGCGCTTACACGGGAGCTGTTTCCTCTGGCCCAGCTGGTCACCCCCAATATTCCGGAGGCAGAACTTCTGTCAGGAAAAACCATTACCGGCAGGATGGAGATGGAGCTGGCGGCAGAGTATATCAGCAGGCAGTATGGCTGTGCCGTGCTTTTAAAAGGAGGACACAGCATTCAGGACGCCGATGATCTTCTCTATGCAGACGGAAGGGCAGAATGGTTTAAAGGCAAACGAATTGACACTTTAAATACCCACGGAACAGGCTGTACCCTGTCAAGCGCCATTGCATCCAACCTGGCTAAGGGCTTTTCTCTCAGAGAGTCGGTAAAAAGAGCTAAGGAATACCTGTCAGACGCTCTGGCTGCTGGAATGGATCTGGGCAGCGGAAGCGGGCCTGTGGACCATGGTTTCTGTTTGAAGGGTTATTTTTCAGAACATCCAGGCTTTTAGCATGCTTTTTGAAACTGTTTCATATTAGATTTTTCTTTTACTTCTTGACTAATACCCTAATGGGGTATATAATGGCATCAGGAAAAGGAGGTAAATAGATGAAACAGTACGTTGTGACCGGTATGAGCTGCGCGGCCTGCAGCGCCCGGGTAGAAAAGGCTGTGTCAAAGGTGGAGGGAGTTACCTCCTGCTCTGTCAGCCTTCTGACTAATTCCATGGGCGTGGAGGGCACGGCTCAGCCTGAAGATATTATCGCGGCAGTGGAAGCGGCGGGATACGGCGCTTCTGTCAAAGACGGATCCGGGCAGAAGAAGGACAGTGCGGCGGGAAGCGCTGAGGAAGATATGCTGGCAGATCGGGAAACGCCCGTTCTGAAAAGACGCCTGACAGCCTCCCTGGCTTTTTTGATTGTGCTTATGTACGTTTCCATGGGCCATATGATGTGGGGCTGGCCTTTTCCGGAGGTTCTCGCTGAAAATCATGTGGCTGTAGGGCTTGTGCAGCTGCTTCTCACAGGCATTGTCATGGTGATTAACCAGAAATTTTTTATCAATGGCTTTAAGAGTCTGTGGAATAAAGCACCCAATATGGACACTCTGGTGGCTCTGGGCTCCGGCGCGTCCTTCCTCTACAGCGTGTACGCCTTGTTTGCCATGACGGACGCCCAGATGCGGGGCGATATGGCTGGGGTCATGGAATACATGCATGAGTTTTACTTTGAGTCGGCAGCCATGATCCTGACGCTGATTACCGTCGGAAAAATGTTAGAGGCCCGCTCCAAGGGAAAGACTACGGACGCCCTGAAAAATCTGATGAAAATGACGCCGAAGACGGCTGTCGTGTGGCGAAACGGCGAGGAGACGGAGATTTCCATTGACCAGGTGGCAGAGGGAGACATTTTTCTGGTCCGCCCAGGCGGAAACATTCCGGTGGACGGAGTGATCCTGGAGGGAACCAGCGCGGTGGACGAGTCGGCGCTGACGGGAGAGAGCATTCCTGTGGATAAAGCGGCAGGGGACAAGGTGTTCGCGGCCACTCTGAACCAGTCCGGCTTCATCCGCTGCCAGGCGTCCAGAGTGGGGGAGGATACCACCTTTTCCCAGATTATCCAGATGGTCAGCGACGCGGCTGCCACGAAGGCCCCTATCGCCAAGGCGGCGGACCGGGTGTCAGGTATTTTCGTGCCGGCGGTTATTGGAATTTCCCTTGTGACGGCTGTGGGATGGATGATAGCAGGACAGAGCTTTGGCTTTGCACTGGCCCGTGGAATTTCCGTCCTTGTTATCAGCTGCCCCTGCGCGTTAGGACTTGCCACGCCGGTAGCCATTATGGTGGGTAACGGCGTGGGAGCGAAAAACGGGATTCTGTTTAAGACGGCCGCCGCTCTGGAGGAGGCTGGAAGGACAGAGATTATCGCTCTCGATAAGACGGGAACCATCACTATGGGAGAGCCCCGTGTGACCGATCTGCTGCCTGCTCCCGGAGTGACAGAGGATCAGCTGTTAAGTCTGGCGGCTGCCCTTGAAAAGAAAAGCGAGCACCCTCTGGCCAGGTCTGTGATGCGGAAAGCGGAGGAACTGGGACTGGAACCGGAGGAGGCAGAGGAGTTTGAGGCCCTGGTGGGAAGCGGCGTGTCCGCCTCATTAAAGGGCAGAAAGCTTCTGGGAGGAAGTCTTTCGTTTATGAGCGGCCGGATTGAGGTCCCGGAAACAGCGAGAAAGCAGGCAGAGTCTTTTGCGGAGCAGGGCAAAACGCCGCTTTTATTTGCGGAGGATGAGACGTTTGCAGGCGTGATTGCGGTGGCAGACGTGATCAAGGAGGACAGCCCTCAGGCTGTGAGGGAACTCCAACGTATGGGTATCTGCGTGGTTATGCTGACCGGGGACAATGAAAAGACGGCTCAGGCCATTGGAAGGCAGGCAGGTGTGGACGAGGTGATTGCAGGAGTGCTTCCGGACGGAAAGGAGGCTGTAATCCGCGCCCTGAAGGAAAAGGGAAAAACGGCTATGGTGGGAGACGGCATTAACGATGCGCCGGCTCTGACGAGAGCGGATCTGGGAATCGCCATCGGAGCGGGGACAGACGTGGCTATCGACGCGGCGGACGTAGTTCTGATGAAAAGCCGGTTGAGCGACGTGCCGGCGGCCATCCGTCTCAGCCGGGGAACTTTGAGGAATATCCACGAAAACCTGTTCTGGGCATTTTTCTACAATGCAGTGGGAATTCCACTGGCAGCAGGGCTTTTCATTCCTCTGCTGGGATGGAAATTAAATCCCATGTTTGGAGCCGCCGCTATGAGCCTTTCCAGCTTCTGCGTGGTATCCAATGCGCTTCGTTTAAACTTCCTTTCCATCAGAGATGGATCGAGGGATAAAAAAATAAAAACAAAACATCATGAATTAGAAAAGGAGAGTCAAAAGATGGAAAAGACAATGAACATCGAGGGAATGATGTGCGGACACTGCGAGGCCAGAGTTAAGAAGATTCTGGAGGCTATTCCGGGAGTGGAGGCAGCGGAGGTCAGCCATGAGAAAGGGACTGCCGTAGTGAAGATGGCATCAGAGGTAGCGGATGAGGTGCTGAAGAAGGCCGTGGAAGATCAGGATTACCAGGTGACTGGAATTCAGTAGAGAGAGGAGGGGGGGAGTGTTCTCCCCTCTTTGCCTGTTTATGGGACAGGAGGATACGCGGCCAGCTCCGCTGTGTGAAATGAAACAAGCAGAAATGAAAAAGAAATCAAAAAGTTGAAAAAATTTAAAAAAATTAAAAAAAGTGCTTGCATTTTTCCGGAAGTATGATATACTATCTAAGTCGACAGCGAGCGACAGAAAAACAAAATAGAAGGCCTGTTGGTCAAGCGGTCAAGACGACGCCCTCTCACGGCGTAAACCCGGGTTCGATTCCCGGACAGGTCATATTTTAAAGCCACTGGATTTCAGTGGCTTTTTTCTTTACTCTCTGCTCTCCCACGCTTCGCTATGTACTTTTTCAGTCTCTATTTCCTGCAGGCCGTGGGGCGCCGGACGTTTTTGTGCTATTCCTACAGACAGAATCGCTTCCAGACAGTACCTCTCCGGAACATGGAGAAGCTTTCTGCAGAACTCTTCTGTTGTCGTTTTGTCCTGGGCCGTCCGAAGCCTGCTCTGGATCCAGCAGCTGCCCAGCCCCAAGCTGTCCGCCATCAGATGCATATTGCTCATCACAATGGAGCAGTCCTCTGTCCATACGTCTGTTTTCTCAGGATCTGCAAAAACCAGAATGGCGCATCCGGCCTTTTCCAGCATATTCGCTGCCCCCTCCCGGCATTTAACCAGTTCTTTCAGCGTATCTCTGTCCTGGACCACAACAAGCTCCCACGGCTTTCTGCTGCGCCCGGACGGAGATAAAAGGCCTGCCGCCAGAATCCGATCCAGATGCTCCTTCGGAATCGCCTCTCCGGTATAATCCCTGACG
>OGXP01000554.1_pt1 | contig 42222 bp, 31 predicted proteins | sample 1576351 | NCBI WGS metagenome assembly OGXP01 (sample SAMEA3541517, study PRJEB24748) | human gut metagenome | biome: human gut; feature: human-associated habitat; material: faeces | place: China | collected 2012
TGGCACGTTAGTGCCTTTTTGTGTAATAGGGGATTCCAAGGAATTTCCTATTACATAAAAATACAGGCACTTCTGCCTGCTGTGTAAAAGATCAACTCTTATTTATAAACACTTAATTTTATCATAAACACCTATTTTGTCAACTATTTCCGTATTAAACTTATCTTAAAACCCAGCTTAAAAATTGTCTTTTGGAATTGTCTTTGGAAGTTGCAAAAAAGCGCTTTCTGGGATATGATGGAAACTAGAAAATTATGAATTTCATACCGATGGAGGATTTTTACTATGTCTAACAATTACGCAGGCAAATTTGTAAGTGCTGAGACCGCCGTCAAGGCCGTTCAACCGGGCGACTGGGTGGATTATGGCTTTGGTGCTGGATTTCCGGAGCTTCTCGACCGTGCGCTGGCAGCACGCAGGGATGAGCTGACCGATGTCAAGATCCGCGGCGGTTTAGTCATCCACCCGCGCATCGAGGTTGTCGAAAGCGACCCGGAGCAGAAAGCATTCAGCTACTACAGCTGGCACATCGGCGATTATGAGCGCAAGCTGCAGACCCGTGGGCTCTGCAAGTTTATGCCGATGATGCTGCGTTCCCTGCCGGAAATGTACCGCCACCACATTCGCGTGGATGTTGCCTTTGTACCGGTTTCCAGACCGGATGCGGACGGCTACTGCGGACTGGGTATTTCCAACTATGCATGGCGCACCATCTTTGAGAATGCGCGCACCGTCATCTTCGAGATCAATGAGCGCCTCCCGCGCTTACAGGGCGTCGATGGTTCCCACCGTGTCCACCTCTCAGAGGCAGATTTCATCGTCGAGGGCGAGCATGAGCCGCTTCCGATCCGCACCTACCGCGATCCGAGCGCCGTTGATATTGAGATTGCCAAACGTGTCGTTGAGGAGATCCCGGACGGCGCTGTCCTCTCCCTGGGAGTCGGCGGCGTTCCGTTTACCGTTGCCAATATGCTGGCACAGTCCGACAAAACCGACCTCGGCTGCCACACCGGCACCATCAGCGATGCTTTTTTAGCCCTCTATAAGGCTGGCAAGCTGACCAACAAGAAGAAGGAGATTGACAACGGTTATTCTACCTGGAACCTTGCCATGGGCTCTCAGGAATTATATGACTGGCTGGATAATGAGCCGCAGCTCTTCCATCCGGCTGACGTCGATTACGTCCACTCCCCGTACCGCATCGGTGAGATGAAAAATGTCATCAGTATCAACGGTGGGGTCGAGCTGGATCTGATGGGACAGGAAAATGCCGAGTCTGCCGGCACCCGACAGCTCTCCGGTATCGGCGGACAGATGGATTTCCTGGAGGGCGCATTCCGCTCCGAGGGAGGCAAGGGCTTTATCTGCCTTGCTTCCACCCACAAGAAAAAAGATGGCTCCTTAAAATCCAACATCGTACCGTTCATTCCGGGCGGCAGCACCGTATCTGCACCGCGTACCATGATTCAGTACGTGGCGACCGAATACGGTATCGCAAAACTGACCGGGCTTACCTTAAAAGAACGAGCGGATGCCATGATCGCCATCGCACACCCGGATTTCCGTGATGAGCTGCGCCGGTATGCGGAGGAGAATTTTAAATAAAAATTGGAAAGATACATCGGAACCGAAACATCAACATTCCATGTTATCTTTGATTATTTGAAAACCAGAATTTTCAACATAGAAAAGCCGTAACCTTATACTTTCGCTCATGAGTTTAATCCCATGGGCGAGTATATCTGATTACGGCTTTTTATTTTTTATGCCTCTTTCTTCGCCCCTATAACAACCATAACCACCATAAACCGGCAGACCAGAATAATCATAGACGCAAAGAGCTGCCACAGCGCGATATGCAGAATCAGGCTGACTGCGTACCCACACAGTGCTGCTCCCATTACCATAGCATATCCACAGCACAGTTCGGAGTGATAGGAATGTCTGGGCGAACCTGCGGTGTAGCTTTCCATCAGTCCATAGAGCACCACATATTCCAGCATACACGGAATCAGCGACCAGATGGTTCCGTCCGGCCGCCTCCAGAACATGGACAGAAAGCTAGAAAAAGCAGTCACCAGCACAAGCGCCGCCCCTGCTGCCCGGTACACTCTCATCTCTTTTACATCCATCTGGAAAAATCCAGCCTGCCGCTCTTTCTGGAGAATCCCGATATATAAAATCAGAAACCCGATGCAGGGCGGCAGCAGCATCACATGGAACAGATTAATATGAATCGAAGCAAGAATCAGACCGGCTAAAATCTTATGATCTCCCGTTTTCACTTAAATGCCTCCTCTTTCAGCAGATATTTCCACACATCAATAAAGCGAAGCTCCCTTCTCTTCCTGTATTCATTTTCAAATGAAAGAACCTGCTCCCCGCCATCTTTGCCGATATATGAAAGCACTGCAACTCCTGAATGAAATACCTGCGGCGACTGGTCTTCCTCTTTGCCAATCCAATGGCTCTGGAACGTCAGGACATCACCCGTTTTTACTGTCAGCCGTTTCGGCTCTTCCCCTTCTTTTTGGGCTGGGATAGGCTCTCCATTTAAGGTCATCGAAAAATTTTCCATCTCCCCGGCTGACGCAATGCAGCCTTTTACTTCGATGGTTCCATCTTTCTGAACGGTGTAAACCTGTGTGGCCGTTCCATCTGAATTGGCGCTGGAACTTGGATTTTCCAGGGCGCTCCCGCCCTCCGGATTTGCAATCAGTACCAGATTACCAATTTTTACGTCCGCTGTGTTTCCATCTGAATAGAGCACCTGCGCCCGCGTCAGGATTCTCCACTGACTGATCCCGTTATGCTGCGGATCTTCAATCGAAAGCGTAGCATCCAGGCGATGAAGCGCATACTGTCCCGCTGACTGGACTGTCTCCCGCATTTCCTGCATTTGAAGTTCAGGCAACTCTGAAAAACGAATTTCTCTCACACAGATCTCATCCGTCACATCCGTCAGATAGGCAAAATTTACCTGTGTATACCATACATCCGAAGTTTCATCTGTCTCATCCACACTTTCTTCCCCCAGTGCATACAAAGACACTGTATTCTCCAATCCCATATCCGCATTCAGGTCTTTCATACCTTCGTCTAAAACTCCAACTTTCACATCGGAATCGGTACTTTCTTCTTCAAGCGCCTCACTTGACACAGATGAAACGATTCCATCCTCCGAAGTTTCTACTCCGTCCAGCCCACAGCCCAGATAAGCCGACTGGCTGTAGTGCAGAAACAGCGGTTCTTTCAGCCGGAACGTATACTGGGCGATCAGACCCGCCAGCAGACAAATAAGCGCCAGCACCAGCCAGATATGCACAATCATCCGCTCCGGGTGTTTCCGAACTGTTTTTGCCTGTTCTTTTACTTCCATGAGTTCCCCGCTTTTCTCATTTTTCTCTATCATAAAAAGGCCACCCACCTGTCTGTATAAGTTGTTCTCTTTGCAACATTATACCTTTTTACAGGTGGGTAGTCTTTTCTATTTTCTTACAATTTATAGCCTTCTTTTTGAAAATTGCAAAAGAACGCAATTCGTAGCAATTTGGCATCCGCATTCACTGCCTTAACTTCTCGCCTGTCCCATCGATAACATTCGCAACGCTTTGTTCAATTCAAGCACAGCCTATAACCATATCGATCCGAAAGACCTTCCAGAAAGAGAAAGCCGCCGCTGACAGCCTTGATGAATCGGTATCGATCCACTCAGCCGCCTGCGGCGGTTTTCTGCTTATTTATATAAGAATATCATATTTTTGACCGAAACGGTAAGCACTTCATCTGCCATTATTCAGCTTCTGCCGCTCTCGCCTCCACTTCTCTCTTCTGTACATCGCCCGGAGCCTGCTCATAGCGGCTGAACTCATAGGAGAATTCGCCGATACCGCCGGTCATGGAACGAAGGTCGGTATTATAACCAAACAGCTCGGACATCGGGATATCTGCCTCGATGATCTGTTTGCCGTGATGGTTGGAGTTCATACCGAGAACACGGCCTCTTCTGCGGTTCAGATCGCCCATGACGTCGCCGGTAAATTTATCCGGAACGGTTACCTTCAGGGATGCGATCGGTTCAAGGAGAACTGGATTCGCTTCCATGAACGCTTTCTTGAATGCCAGCGTCGCTGCCATCTTGAATGCCATCTCGGAGGAGTCAACCGGATGATAGGAACCATCTAACAGGGTTGCCTTCACACCGACAACCGGATATCCAGCCAACGGACCCTTCTGTACACATTCCTGAACACCCTTCTCAACTGCCGGGAAGTAGTTCTTCGGAACGGCACCGCCAAATACCTTTTCTTCGAATACATATGGTGTCTCCAGATCGCCGGACGGCTCGAAGGACATCTTAACATCGCCGTACTGTCCATGTCCACCAGACTGTTTCTTATATTTGCCCTGTGCTTCTACTTTCTTGCGAAGTGTCTCGCGGAATGCAAATTTCGGTTTGCTGAGCACAATGTCTACTTTATATCTTGTCTGCAGCTTGCTGACAACGACTTCGAGCTGCTGCTCGCCGATGCCGTAAAGTAAGGTCTGACGGTTCTCGGTATCGCTGACGCTTCTGAGTGTCAGATCTTCGTCCATCATCTTTGCCAGTGCACTGGAGATCTTGTCCTCATCGCCTTTGGTCTTAGCTGCGTATGCCATGTAGGTATACGGGGTAGAAATCTTCGGTTTGTGGTATACAATCGGAGCCGTGCGGACTGCGATGGTATCGCCGGTCTGAGTAACGTTTAATTTGGCAACCGCGCCGATATCGCCCGCCTTTAATTCCGGAACCTCGATGACATCCTTGCCGCGGAGAACATATACTTTCTGAACTTTCTCTTCAGCATCTTTGTTTACATTGTAGATAACGGTATCTGGTTTTAAGGTACCGGTACAAATCTTCATCAGGGAGTATTTGCCGATGAACGGGTCAACCACAGTCTTGAAAACACGTGCCGACAGGGATACATCGTCATTATATTTAGCGGTAAAGCGCTCTGCGGTCGATACATCGACACCGACACACTCGAACTTGTCCGGTGACGGGAAGTATTTATCGATCGCCTGCAGCAAATATGCGAAGCCCTGTGCATTGACACCGGAACCCATCATAACCGGAACGATGTTGCCCTCACTTACGTGCTCGCGCAGCGCCTGTGCGATCTCTTCCTGTGTAAATTCTTCACCGGAGAAATAGCGCTCCATATATTCTTCACTCGTCTCTGCCACTGCCTCGATCAGCGCATCACGGATGATGCCGAGGTTCTTCTTGGTGTACTCCGGAATCTCGCATTTCTCATATTCGCTTAAATGAGTGAAACGGCGGCCTTCCATCTTTACCGCATTGACAAAGCCGACAAATTTTTCATTTTCACGGATCGGCACCTGGAACGGCGCGATCTTACGGCCAAACTGTTTCTCCAGTTTTAAGATCAGCTCACGGAAGCTTGCCTGATCGTCATCCATGTTGGTAACGAAGAACAGGCGCGGCAGGTTGTACTCTTCACAGAGTTCCCATGCCTTCTCGGTTCCGACTTCGATGCCAGCCTTGCAGTTTACAACGATGATTGCTGCATCTGCTACACTGATAGCTTCCTCTACTTCTCCCACAAAATCAAAATAGCCAGGGGTATCTAACAGGTTAATCTTGATCGGTCCATCTTCTCCCTGATACTCCAACGGAATCAGCGTGGTGGAGATAGAGAACTGTCTCTTGATTTCTTCTTTATCATAATCGCTGATGGTGGTTCCTTCCGGAACTTTTCCCATTCTCTTGGTAGTACCTGTTACCAGTGCCAGCGCCTCTGCTACCGTTGTCTTGCCGGCACCGCCGTGCCCCAGTAACACTACATTGCGGATTTGTTTTGTCCCATACACGTTCATAGTTAAGTCCTCCCGTCTATTTATTTTGATGTTTTTTTCTTGTATTTTAACCTCTGTTCATATTGTACAAGAAAATAGAGAAAATTTCAAGCAAAACAACACCTTTATACAAAATTTATTCGTTTTATTTTGAAAAGCATTGAAAATGCGACAATTTCCCTGTTCAAAGGCGGTGAAATCAATCGCATTTTCGCAAATTTAGTAATAAACAGATGTAAAAAAATTTCTTTTTCACTTCAACGCGTAAAATCGTTGACAAGTGACTTGTTCTATTCTACAATAATTTCTAGTTTCATTTTTTACTATACTACCTATGAAAGAGAGCGTAATTGCTATGAATACACCGATTAATCATCTTACCGCCGGTTTCATCGGACTCGGTCTGATCGGCGGCTCTATCGCCAGAGGTTTGAAACGCAGCGCCCCGGATATTCAGATCATGGCTTATATGCGGACCCGCGAAAAATTGGAACAGGCACATGCAGACGGCATTGTTGACCTGATTCTGGACGGCGTGGACGAGCATTTAAGCGAGTGCGACATCATTTTCCTGTGCACACCGGTTGAATTTAATGAATCCTATCTGCGCCAGATCCGGCCGTTCTTAAAGGAAGGCGCGGTTGTGACTGATGTCGGAAGCACCAAGACCAGCATTCATGAGACCGTTGCCGCGCTTGGCATGGAAAGCTGCTTCGTCGGCGGACACCCGATGGCTGGCTCGGAAAAGACCGGCTACGAGAGTTCAACCGACCATTTGCTGGAAAATGCATACTATATCATTACCCCGACACCGCACACCCCGGCTTCCCACACTGACCGTATGGTGAATGTGGCAAAGGCGATCGGTGCGCTGCCCCTGGTGCTGGATTACCATCGTCATGATTTCATTGTCGCGGCGATCAGCCATCTGCCGCACCTCATCGCCTCCAGCCTGGTCAACCTGGTACACGACTGCGACAGTGAGGATCAGATGATGAAACGGCTGGCTGCCGGAGGTTTCAAGGATATCACCCGTATTGCCTCCTCTTCTCCGGTCATGTGGGAACAGATCTGCATGACGAACACAGGCAATATCACTGAGGTGCTGGATCGCTACATTGATTCCCTGACGACATTGCGGGAAGAACTGTCCGACCACCAGTCTAGAGCCATCTACCAGCTGTTTGAGTCCTCCCGCGACTACCGGAATTCGTTTGCAGAAACTCCAAAAGGATCGATACAGCCGGAATACGCCTTCTCCGCCGACGTGGTGGACGAGCCAGGTGCTATCTCCATCATTTCCTCGATCCTCTCCGGTAAAGGAATCAGTATCAAAAATATCGGCATCAGCCACAACCGTGAGCATGGCGAGGGCGCGCTGCGGATCAGCTTCTACGACAAGACTTCGATGGAAGCGGCGTGGGCGCGTTTGAAGAAATACAATTACACGCTGTTCGCGTAGACTGCAATGTATGTTTCAAACTTAACTTTCAACATTAATGTTTAGGCAGGTACAACTATGAACTCAATGAAATTTACCCATACATCTTCTCTCCGGGGCGAACTGACCGTTCCGGGAGACAAGTCCATCTCCCACCGCAGCGTCATGTTCGGCGCTCTTGCGGACGGACTGACCGAAATCCACGGCTTCCTGCAGGGCGCAGACTGTCTCTCCACGATCTCCTGTTTTTCCAAAATGGGAATCTCGATCGAAAATCAGGGCGAGACCGTTCTCGTCCACGGACGTGGACTGCACGGGCTGACTGCCCCAGACTCCGTTTTAGACTGCGGCAACAGCGGCACCACAACGCGCCTGATCTCCGGCATTCTCTCGGCCCAGAAATTTGACACAACACTGACCGGCGACGCTTCCATCCAGAAACGTCCGATGAAGCGCATCATCGATCCTCTCTCTCAGATGGGCGCAAAGATCGAGAGTGTCAATGGAAATGGCTGCGCGCCGCTCCATATCACCGGCTCACCGCTGCACGGCATCCATTATAATTCTCCGGTTGCCTCCGCCCAGGTCAAATCCTCGATTCTGCTGGCAGGTCTGTATGCCGACGGAGAAACCCGCGTGACCGAACCGTACATCTCCCGCGATCACAGTGAACGGATGCTGTCCGCATTCGGCGCAGACATCCACACAGAAGGAACCACCGCGATTTTACAGCCGGCAAAACAGCTCTATGGACAGAAAATTCAGGTTCCGGGCGATATCTCCTCCGCTGCCTTTTTTATCGCAGCCGGACTCATCGTACCGGATTCAGAAATCTTAATTAAAAATGTCGGTATCAACCCGACCCGCGACGGCATCCTGCGCGTCTGCAAGGCGATGAACGCGGACGTCGAACTTCTCAATGTAAACACCGCCTCCGGCGAACCGACCGCCGACCTGCTCGTCCGCTCCGGTAAGCTGACTGGAACCGCAATCGAGGGTGCGATCATCCCGACTCTCATCGACGAGCTTCCGGTGATCGCTGCGATGGCGTGCTATGCCGAGGGAACCACCGTCATACGCGATGCCGCGGAACTGAAGGTAAAAGAGTCAAACCGCATTGCTGTCATGGTAGAGAATTTAACCGCTATGGGCGCGGATGTGACCGAGACCGAGGATGGCATGATCATCCACGGCGGCAAGCCGCTGCACGGTGCTGTGATCGACAGCAAGAAGGATCACCGCATCGCCATGACCTTCGCCGTTGCCGCACTCGGCGCTTCCGGCGAGACCGAAATTCTGGATGCAGACTGCGTGAACATCTCCTATCCGGGATTCTATGGGGATCTGGAACGGCTGTGTAAATAAAATGTGACTATGCATATTTGAGACAAAAAGGGCAGGAAAAGCTTCAAATCGCTTTCCTGCCCTTTTCTTTTGTCCTACTGCCCATATTTCGCAAAATACCGATCCAACACCTGTCTTGCGATCGGCGCAGCGACCGCACCGCCGGAACCGGACTCTTCTGCCAGCACGCAGATCGCCACCTTCGGCTTGTCTGCCGGAGCGAAACCGACAAACCAGGAATGTGTCTCCTTACCTGTCTCAAACTCGGCGGAACCGGTTTTTCCGGCCACCGTATAGGATCCCCCCCGCATCGCGGAACCCGTACCAATCTCGACCACCTGGCTCATGAGATGGGTCAGAAACTGTGCGTCATTCGCAGACATCAGGGTTCCATAGGCGGACGGAAGGAACTTCTTGACCGTCTGACCACCCACATTTTCAACATGATCGATCATATATGGCTTCATCAGCGTGCCGCCGTTGGCGATCGCCGATACGATCATCAGGTTATGCAGCGGCGTAATCTGGGTTTTTCCCTGTCCGATCGCAGTCTGAAGCTTTTCCCAGTCATCCGAACTGCCGTCGAGCGAAAACGTGCTCTGGTTGTACGGAAGTGTGTACGGAAGCTCCGAATTAAAGAGCATCTGATTTGCCAGCGCCCGGAATTTTTCTGAATTAATCTGCATTCCAATCTCCGCAAACGCACCGTTGCAGGAATTGGCAAATGCCTGAATCAGATTCTGCGTCCCGTGTGCCGTCCCGTGGTAACATTTAATCGTATAATCGCCATTCTGGTAAGAACCATTACAATTATACACATAGTCCTGCCAGGTATTCGGGTTCTCTTTCATATATTCCAGCACCGTCAGCATCTTGAACGTCGATCCCGGCGGATATAAGCCCTGCGTTGCACGGTTGACTAACTGCGCCTTCGTGTTGTCCGGAGACACCAGCTCCGCCCAGCGCTCATCGACGAGATTTGCATTAAAATTCGGCTGGGAAACCATCGTCAAAATCTTTCCCGTATCCGGTTCCATGACGATCACTGCGCCCCGGTATTTTCCGATCGCGTCGGATGCCGTCTGCTGCAGATCCACATCGAGCGTCGTAATCACATTGTCGCCCAGATTTTTCTTCCCCTGAAATTCATTGATCGTTTTCTCAATCAGATTCACATGGGAGGAAAGCAGGTAGAAATTCGCCAGCGACTCCAGACCTGTTTTTCCATTTTTGCCGGAATATCCGACCGAATGGACAAACAGATAATCATACGGATAATAGCGTTTCTCGCTTCCGTCACTTGCAACGTTCGTCTGCGCCAGCACCGTTTTATCATTGCTCATAATCGAACCGCGGGTCACCCGGTCTGAGAGGAGATCGAGCCTCGCATTATAAGAGCTGCCGATTACATTTTCACTCTTAAACTGGATAAACCAGCCAAAATAAACGGCCATCGCGATAAAGAGCGCCGCAATCCCATAGGTCAGCCACAGAATATGACGGTTTGAACGCGCTCTCGCATTTTCAGTTCTTTCCATTTCATCCTTCTGCCTCATCAAACTGCTGCTCCTCCTCTTCTTCCTCATTCCGTTTCAGGACATATAGTCCCTGTATCACGCCAAACAGGATAAATGTGCTGAGAATCGAACTGCCTCCATAACTGACAAGCGGCAGCGTCACGCCGGTAGACGGAATGAATTTCGTCACGCCGCCGATCGTCAGGAACACCTGCACCACATACTCAATTCCCAGACCAAACGCGATCAGCTTGTAAAATAATGCCTGCATCCGGGTCGCAATCAGCATGAACTGCATGAAACAGCCCAGACAGATCAGGAGAATACAGAGCGCATAGATGCCGCCCAGCTCCTCCGAGATCGCCGCGAAAATGAAGTCCTTCTCAACAACCGGGATCTTCTTCGGCATCCCCTGGTAAAGTCCCATGCCAAACCAGCCGCCTGTGCCGATCGCAAAGAGCGCCTGCGTAACCTGATACCCTTTTCCTGCGATGTCACTCCACGGATCCTGCCATGCTTCCACGCGGACACGCACATGCGAAAACAGCTTATACGCCAGCATCGCAGCCGCACAGCCGCTTCCAAGACCGCCTGCCAGATACAGCCAGTTGGAGGTTGCAATAAACAGCATCAGGACATAGGCGAGGAAAAAAATCAGCGCACTTCCCAGATCCTTGGATAACACCAGAATCAACACGTGCGCCGCCGCCACGCCGGTCGTGATCGCCACATTTTTAAACTCCGTTGAGCGGTAAAACGTCGTCGCTACGAAGAATACAAAGCTGATCTTAACAAACTCGGACGGCTGGAACGAAAATCCGCCGATACTGATCGAAAGCTGCGCGCCGAAGCTGGTATTGCCGATCACACAGACAACCAGCAGCAGCGCCAGACCTATCAGGCCGTACACCCACGGTATCTTAGCGAGCTGCCAGGTTCTATCTATCACATATGGTATAATCATTGTGATAACCGCCGCAACTGCCATGATGATAAACTGGCGGACCGCCTTGTCCATCGAGATGCGCGTCAGCATGATAAAACTAGTGCACAGAAGCATACACGTGTTGTTCAGCAACAGTCTCGACGCATTCCGGTAAAACAGCCGGTATAAGAGCTGGTACAGGACAAAAAAGACAAGCTGCGCGCCGAAAAACAGCACAACTGCCTCATCCTCGGTTTGTAGATAAATGATCGTACCCGACAGAAGAAATATCAAAAACAGCGGTACATTCTGCAGACGGCAGAGCCGGAGTTTCGACTCGTCATCCGGCAGTGAAAAAAAGCGGAAATTGTAATATGTATAAATCAGTATCAGCAATATCATCAGATACCTGGACATCGTTGTCACAAGATTTATCATGGTGATCCTCCTTTTCATGTGTACCCGGAAGATTCCCGGTACACACGCTACTCTACGCCCCTCTTAAAATGACCTCTTGTAAATTCGCCCTCCAGCTCCACCGGTTCCTGATGGAGGAAGGTCTTCACGTAGGCATCCAGCACTTCCCCGGTCTGTGCCGCACTCTCCGACGTAAATGCCAGACGCAGCACCTCCGGCTGCAGGCGGTCTATCTGCTTTTTATCCTTCAAAAGCGACAGGGGGCTGGAATTGTAGATCGTATTGCAGCAGAAACGGCACTGGTTCCTTACCGGAAATACCTTCTTTTTGCGATCCCGCAGATACAGATATTCCGGACATTTACTGCATCCTTCCACTGTTTTCCGGATGCACTGGGCGGTTACCATGACCGGGATCGAACCATATACGAGAAGTTCCCGTTCCCGGCTGTCGCGCGCCCCCAACTCCCGGCTGTTGAGCTCGACCGGAAGGGTAAAACGCATCGAAAGCTCCGGCGCCATCTCCCGCACAAAATCCTCCGCCCGGTGATTCATCGTATAAATACCATAATCCATCACAAGCGGAATGGAAATCTTCCACTCGCGCACCAGTTCCAGCTCTTCCCATGCCCGGATGACAAGACCGTCAAATCCCGCCGATTCCAGCCTGGAACGATGCGTTTCAAAATATTCCTTTGCCCGATCGCGGAAAATATGCGGCATTACCAAAAGACACTGCTTGTCTGCCTCATGGCAGCGTGATACCCATTCGTTCCACTGTTCGGCGCCAAATTCAGCGCTATCCAGATAGATGGCGCCGACTTCTGGTACGGATAACGCCACTTTTAACTGTGCCGGGTGTTCGACCGAAACGTGGATGTGGTACAGAGCTGTTTTATTCCCTTTTTTATTCTCAAACAGCGTTTTCTGGCTCTGTACAGGTAAATCTGCTGTGAGTTCAACGTCCTGAGCCGGGCTGGTTTTTTCTGATTCCGAACCTGTCTGGTTATTTTCTTCCAGATTCTTTTCTTCCGGATTTTGCCATCCTTTTCCTGTCCCGCACGCCCTATTTTCCGGTATCTCCCGGCGGTATGGACGCAGTATCTCCTCGGTCAGCTGCTCAAACGCAGAGCGGCGGAGTTCATTTAACTCCTGCACCGGCACAAAGGGGCTGCCGCCTGTCTCCACTTCCAGATTTTCAAAATAATACGGCGTATTTCCCGTTTTTCCGAGCTGTTTCTCAATCCGTTCCTTGCTCATCGGCTGTTTCACTGCCGTCTGGACAACTGCTCCGATTCCGCCTGCCATCCGGCTTTCTCCCGTCAGCGGATCTTCGTATTGAAGCGTCAGCTGCAGCGGTTCGCCTTCACAGACACGCGCAAACCCCTGAACCGGTTCTTTCACCTCTGCTTCCACATACGTTTTGTCCAGATACTGGTAAAGTTCCCGGTTTTCCTGGCGGAATGCCGGTTTCTCATGGCAGACCACCATATCGCGTCCATTGTGCTCGGTATAATAGCCTAACGTCTGACCGCCGCGGTCAAACAGATCCAGCAGCTCCTTCCGGTCTTTCGGGTCAACCCGGTAACCTTTTCTGCCATTCTTTAAATATAAATCTACATATTTCCGGTACAGGCGCACCACGCCTGCCGTATAGCGCGAACTCTTCATGCGCCCCTCGATTTTCAAGGAATAAACGCCTGCTTCCAGAATATCCGGCAAAATATCCAGCGTACAAAGATCCTTGAGACTGAGCACATACTTGGAATCACCCGGATTTAACACGCCATTTTCTTTCTTTTTGTTTTTGTTTTCATTCGGGTTGTTCTCATCCAGCCGCCGAAGGACATCAAACGGAAGCCGGCAGGTCTGAGCGCATCGTCCCCGGTTGCCGCTTCTGCCGCCGATCAGGCTGCTGAACAGGCATTGTCCCGAATAACAGTAACAGAGAGCCCCGTGAACAAAGCTCTCTATCTCCACGCCCGTCTCCTGATAAATGCGGCGTATCTCTTCCAATGAAAGTTCACGCGCTGTGACGATGCGGACCGCGCCCATTCTCGTCATAAGCGCCGCGCCCTCCGGTCCGGTAATCGTCATCTGTGTGCTCGCATGAACCGGCAAATCCGGAAAATGCTCCCGGATATAAGAAAATACGCCCATGTCCTGCACGATCACGGCATCCAGTCCCGCCTGGTAATACGGAAGCAGATAGTCGTATAAGTCATCCATCTCGTCTTCCTTTACCAGCGTATTGACCGTCATATAAAGCTGGCGCCCATGCAGATGCACGTAGTTGATCGCTTCCAGCATCCCCGTTTCATCCGGATTTTCCGCATATGCCCTGGCTCCGAAACGGCTGCCGCCCATATAGACTGCGTCCGCCCCCGCAGCAACCGCCGCTTTCATGCTATCGAAGGAACCCGCCGGTGCCAGAATTTCCACCTTTTTTTTCATATCATTTCACCCATTATAACCGCAGAATTGCATCTTTCAGTTCCACCGTTCCCTGTCTCTTGGGAAATGGCTTCCGCTTCATATATGCCTCCACCTGTGCCTGACGGACAGCTGCCAGTTCCTCACGTGCTGCCCCTGCCTCCTGGAGGCTCTCTTCCAGATCTTTCTTTATCGTCTGTTTTTCCTGCTCCAGCTGGCTCAGCTGCTCTTTTACACTTTGTTTTTCCTGTTCCGTCTGCATCAGACGTGCTTCCAGCTGCGATTTTTCCGTCTGCACAGCTGTCGCCGCCTGTCTTGCTTCTTCAAGCTGTTGTTTGAAAATCTCCAGCTTGTCCTGCAAAGAAGCGATTTCACTCTGGGATGACTCGACCGCCAGACGCTGATCTTCTGCCTCCTGTTTCCAAACCTCTGCTTCTCCACGGAAATCGTTTGCTTCCTTCTTTGCATCCGCAATCTGTTCCAATGCCTCTTTCTTTGCAGCTTCTGCCTGCTCCCGGGCTGTCTGCTCCGCCCTAACAGCGCGATCCTGGGCTGCTTTTTCCGCGGATTCCACGCGATCCTGTACCTCTCTCTTCGCACGTTCAATCTGCTCCTGCGCTTCTTTTCTTGCAGACTCAACCTGTTCCTGTGCTGTTTTCTTCACAGCCTCGATCTGTCCCTGCGCTTCTTTTCTTGCAGACTCAACCTGTTCCTGTGCTGTTTTCTTCACAGCCTCGATCTGCCCCTGCGCTTCTTTTCTTGCAGACTCAACCTGTTCCTGTGCTGTTTTCTTCACAGCCTCGATCTGCTCCTGCGCTTCTTTTTTCACACGCTCGATCTGTGCCTGTACCTCATTTTTAGCAGCTTCCGCCTGCTCAGCTGCCTCTTTTGCCGCCTTCTTTGCCGTCTCCAGTTCTTCCTCGCTGACGGTGCGCTCATTGCGGAGACTCTCGAGTTTCATCTGGGTGCTGACCATCTCATGTTTCAGACGGTATGTCTCTTTTTCCATGCTCTCTTTGTCAGATGCAAGTGCCTTCGCACTCTCTTTTTCTTTAAAATAATCATCCGCCAGATTCAGATAAGTCATAATACTCTGGTAGTCTTCCGGCATTTTTAAAAATCCCGGCTGCGCCTTGAGCTGGAAAATCTTCCCATTCAGATACGTGGCAATCTGCTGTACATATCCTTCCGTCTCACTGCCGCCCAGGCTATACACTTTTCCATCAATTAATACATCTATATACTGTTTTGCCATCGCATTCTCTTCTTTCTATCTATAATAAATATGGTTCGACGTTGTCACGTCACCCACACAGAAATACCACCTTCAAATCAATCAAATATCAAATCTCAGAAATACCGTTTTTTGCTTGATTCCAGGCATACCCGAGATGCCGATACGCTGCTTCGGTCGCCATCCGCCCACGCGGAGTCCGGTTGAGCAGACCGTTCATCAGAAGATACGGTTCATACACATCTTCCAGTGTCCCAGCATCCTCGCCCAGCGCTGCCGCCAGCGTCTCCAGTCCGACCGGACCGCCGGAAAACTTGTCGATAATCATATGTAAGATCGCACGGTCGTTGTTGTCAAGTCCCAGCTTGTCCACATCAAGGATATCCAGTGCAAAATCCGCGACTTCTTTCGTAATCACGCCGTTGTACTTGACCTGTGCAAAGTCCCTCACACGTTTTAACAGTCGGTTTGCCAGACGCGGCGTTCCTCTCGAACGTCTCGCAATCTCATAGGCGCCCGTCTTATCAATCTCCACATTCAGAACTCCCGCCGTCCGCAGGACAATCGTCTGCAGCTCTTCAGGCGTATAAAAATCCATCTTCTGCACGATGCCGAAGCGATCGCGCAGCGGCGCCGTCAGAAGCCCCGCGCGTGTCGTCGCGCCTACCAGCGTAAATTTCGGCAGATCCAGACGAATCGAGCGCGCCGTCGAATCTTTTCCCAACATGATATCGATCGCATAGTCCTCCATCGCCGGATAAAGCACCTCTTCCACCTGGCGGTTTAAGCGGTGAATCTCATCCACAAAGAGGACGTCTCCCTCCTGGAGCCCGTTGAGAATCGCCGCAATCTCCCCTGGTTTCTCGATTGCCGGACCGGAAGTAACCTTCATACGGGTTCCCATCTCATTGGCGATAATGCCGCTGAGTGTCGTCTTTCCCAATCCCGGCGGTCCATAGAAAAGAACATGGTCAAGCGCCTCGCCGCGGGATTTCGCCGCATGGATAAATACCTTTAACGTCGATTTGATCCGCTCCTGACCGATATATTCGTCTAAGGTCTGCGGGCGGAGACTTCCCTCAATCCGCTTATCCTCCTCCGTCACCTCGGTTGTAATCGTCCTTCTGCTCATACTTGTTTCCTGTCTTTCCTGTTTTTCTCTCTCATTCAATTAAGCCATGACAGTTCCATTTTCTCATATCTGCCACACATTCCAAATTTTCATCTGACGCACAAGCACCACTATTTTTTATGATCCAGCAATTTCGAATGTCCGACACATAGGTTGTTTTACAAAAACGCCAGATATTTCAGCGATGCCTTCAATACCGCCTCGGAATCCATCTCTTCCGTCACATTGGCGCTCTTGACCGCCTTCACCGCCTCGGCATTCGTATATCCCAGCGCCACCAGCGCCTCCACGGCTTCCTTCACCGCATTGCCTGAAAGCCCGTTTTCCGCAGCCGGCGAAACCGCCGCACTGCCATCTAACAGCGGTGTCAGCAGATCCTCTGCCTGTACTTTATCCTTCAAATCGAGAATGATCCGCTGTGCCGTCTTTGCCCCAACGCCCGGTGCACGGGAGATCGCCTTCGCATCCCCAGTCATAACCGCAAGACGCAGATCCTCCGGACGCAGCGCCGACAAGATGCCAAGTGCCCCCTTCGGACCAATGCCGTTGACCCCCAGAAGCTGGCGGAACATCTCCAGATCCGAACGGCTTAAAAAGCCGTACAGGCTCATATCATCCTCCCGCACCTGCAGGTGCGTATATATCTTTACCTCTTCCCCGAGCGGCGGTAAAACTTCCAGCACCGACATCGGGACAAAAATCCCGATCCCCATCATGCCGGACTCGACCACGATACGGTCCTTTGCTTTCTCCGCCAAGATGCCTTTTACATACGAAATCACGGTAAATTCCTTCCTTTTCTCACTGGTTCAAGATCTGGTTCAAACTAAAAAAAGAACGCTTCAAAATGCCTCCAAATCTTCTTTTCAGTATACCATAGCACAGTTTTCATTGCAAGGAAAGTGCGGAATTTCGAACATATATTCTGCCCGATTGATTGAATTTCATTTTTACACATTATCGGGAACCTATAAATGAAAAAGCTTTTCAATTGTAATATCAATGATTACAGTCAAAAAGCCTTTCCATATCTTTTATTTACTTGTTATGCTTAGATAAACTATGTAATATTTCCTGATTACACCTATATAATTCATCAAATAGCTTTCTAAATGGCTTGTATAACTCATGCCTCTCTAAATCCGGCTTATAAATACATTTCTTTTGGATTACTTGGCGCAAATCTGAAAAACCTTGGTAGAATCCGACTCCAATCGCTGCCATCAGTGCATCTCCATAAGCTGCCCCTATGTCTTCCTTTGGTGTTTCTAACGATACCCCTGCTATATCCGCCACCATCTGCATCCAAACTGCGTTTTTCGTTCCTCCCCCCGCCGCTGCAATCCGTTTTACAGGCAAACCATTTTCACGGAATATGTCAATATGCTGTGCAACTGAATACCCAATTCCTTCCAATGCCGAGCGATACAAATGTCTTTTTGTATGACTCAATGAAAGTCCCACGATCATTCCTCTTGCGTCCGGATCATTCAGCGGTGTCCTTTCTCCCGCAAAGTAGGGTAAAGTTATCAAACCATCTGATCCGGGTGAAATCTCAGAAATTCCTTTCACCATTTCTTCATATGCATTCAATCCTGCTGTTTTTTCCTTTTCCAAGCATTCAGAAAATAACTGTTCCAAATACCATTTTTGAAGTGTGCCTCCATTATTAGTTCCTGCTGCTACACTATAAGTTTCTGGAATTAAAAATGGATTTCCGCGCACTCGCTCATCCTGAATCAGCCGATCTGCACAACAATAGAAAAATAAGGACGATCCAAACTGTACCATCAGATCGCCTGGTGCAAGTACTCCTACACTGATTGCCTCAGCTGCTGAATCTCCAGTTCCAGTAATAACTGGCGTTCCTTCTTTGAGTCCTGTCTCCTTAGCTGCCTGCTTTGTTACCGTTCCACAAATATGGGTAACCGGCATTCCTTCTGCCAACTGCTCCGGCATACAAATCGGTTTACACATTTCTTTATGGATGCTCCCATCCGGATAATACAGCGGACGAAATGAAGCCATCCCCAAAAATGTATCTATTACATATTTTCCAGTTAGTTTAAATGTTAGATAAGAAGAACCTGTCAAAAACTTGTGTGTGCGTCTATATACCTCTGGTTCATGATTTTTTATCCATAAAATTTTAGCAGACACATCTCCACTGCAAATTGGACGTCCAAATAGTTTTTTTACTTTTTCTGTGCCATAATACTGTGAGAGATACTCCATTTCTTCCACGCAACGTGCATCAATACCATATAAAATTGCTTTTCGTAAAGGATGCCCATCCTTATCAACTGGAAGGCAATCTGCTCCCAATGTGCTTCCCCCTACACAAGCAATTTTTTCTGGTTCTACACCACTCTGCTGTAAGAGCATTTTTGACAAAATGCAAAAATCATTCCACCATACCTTATCCGCGTCCTGCTCATAATAACCAGGTTCTGGATTTTCCATTCCGTGATGAGTAACTGCCCGACTTACCACCTTTCCAGACTCATCTGTTAGAACTCCTTTACTTGAATATGTACCAACGTCAATTCCTAAAAAATAATGCAACGTCTATACGCCTTCTTTCATTGTACAGCGATACGCCTTAACTACATCCATAAACTCCATGACTCTCTGTTTTTCAACAAAGTTCTCAAATTTACCATCTTTCTTAAAAGCAGTCCCTACACAAGCGCCATCACATTCACTAAGTTTTTCAACCACATTTTCCTTCGTACACCCTGTATTACAGAAAACAGGAACAAATCCAGAAACTGCCTTGACCCTGCGTACCAAACTTGAATCCGTTTCCTGACCAGCACTACTTCCAGAAACACACAGACCATCTGGAAAGCAATGAAAAATCATGGATTTTGTTATTTTTTCCAGACTTCTCTCTGCTAGATATACATCCGACTCTGGATTTACCTTATATAGCAATTTCATTTTATCTAGTCCAAGTGCTTTTTTTCTACGCAAGACTTCTGGAATATTCGTATCTGTAATTCCATTTTCACCTATATAGGCACCCGTAAATGTACTTCTTACAAAATCTGCCTCTACTGCCGCTGCCAAATCGATCGTCGCCAATGGATTAGAAACAATATTGACACCAAATGGAACTTTTATCTCTTTTTTTAATTCTCCCACAATCCGTCCCATCGCTGCCACAGTTACGTAGGAAACCTTTTTTTCATACGGAAGGCTGAATTCATTGGCAATCAAAATTCCATCTACTCCTCCCTCCTGGAGCGCCTGAAGCTCTCTGGCTGCATTTTTAATTACCTCTCCCATCGTTGCATCTTTTTCATACAGAGGATCCCCCGGCAGCGCCCGCAAATGCAACAGTGCAATGATCGGTTTTTTTACATGAAATAATTCATCTGTCCACATATTCTTTCTCTCCTCTATTCCATGTACATTCTCAAATTCTGCACATTTCTTTTGTCATAACGAAATGGATCCAGGTAATACGCCGGTGCTGTCAGTTCCTGCGTAAAATATCCCTCATATCCATTTTTTACCATGTCCTCTAAATCTTTTCTTAAGTTTCTCTTCCCTTCACCCCAGATGTAATGCCCATAGGGATCACAATCCTGAAAATGTGAATGTACAATGTTTTCCTTTCCAAAAACATCAAACCACTGCTGAATCGTTTCACCAGAAACCGACATTGCTGTCAAATCAATCATAACTTTAAAGCGCGGATGATCGACTAAATCAAATAACTGTTTCATTTGCCGCAAACTATACCCAATTCTTGATTCCTGCGGCCGTAAAGACTCTGCCACAATTGTCACGCCATTTTCCTCTGCGACCTCACAAAGTCTCTGATGCATCTCAGCTGCCCGTTTCAATCCATCCTCCTCCGCTTCATCCCAGTAACCCCATCCGGAATTTGCTTCTATCTTCTCTGCCCCCAGCGCAGCCCCCAGACGTATCCCATTTGCAAAAAATCCAAATGTTTTTTCTCTCAGTTCTGGTTCTTTTACACCAAATTGGTAACCAAACCGGCAATTCTGTGGTGTAAATACCGGACACTTCAAACCGTGTTCCTGTAATTTTTTACGGACTGGCTCTGGATCCTGATATTCCTTTGGATCCAGCCAAAGTCCTTGATGTCCTCCCAGCAATTCTACATTTTTGATTCCCAGTTCCTGCATACAATCCAGGAAATAATCCAACGTATATTGGCAATAATGAAGATTCAATACCGAAAGTTTATCAAAATCAACTATTTTCATTTTCGCTTCCTCCTCATACAATTACTCCATTAATCCATTATAAACGGTTCCAATTCACGCATATTCTGCCGATCGGCTGCAGCCGGATCCTCCAGGTAGCGTGCATCATTCAGTGCCAGGCTTAGCAATCCTTTATATTTGTACTGATCCAGACAAATCAATTGATCCTCTAACGGTCTCAAACCATCTCCCCATGCAAGGCATCCCTGCGGACGTCCATCCACAAAACGGATATGGTATATTTTGTCTCCAAATGCTTCAAACCAGTCTTTCATCGACTCTCCTGCCACTCCAGCACTCGTCAAATTCAGGGCAGCCTGTATCTGCGGCTCATTAACCGACTCCAAAAGTTTTTTTAGTTCTGGAAGCATATTAATAACCGTTGCGTCTTCTGGCCGTACTGTTTCCACTGCAAGAATAACCCCCTCTTCCGCAGCAGTTTTTGAAAGCCGACGCAAGGTTTGAACCGCACGTTCAAAAATACGTCTCGGATCTTCATTTCTTGCACCGCCGCAGCAATTGAATACCATCACTTTCGCACCAGCTTCTGCCGCTGCACGGATTCCATTTTCAAAATATCCGATTGAATGCTTTCTTGCCGTCTCGTCATGACAGCAAAGTGCATAATTATAAATCGTACACTCCGGTGAAAAAGCTCCGATTGTCAATCCATAATCTGCTGCATTCTTTTTTAATTCAGCCGCATCCTCAAACCCATAATCATCTAGCAGGAAATGCGGTCTTGCACACCAAAACTCTATATTTTTTATTCCGAGAGCCTGCTGCGTTTTAAAGAAATAATCCAAAGTTCTGTATTTATAGTGCATATTCATTCCTGCAATCTGTTCCCGCCTTATCTTTATCATCCAGTTGTTCCTCCTCTCTATACACAAAGGCACTGCAAAAAACTTCGCTCTATCAGATTTCACAGTGCCCGCTTATTTATAGATTATATTTACATCTTTTGTCTTTCCCTAAGACTCACTTTCATCCCATGCTTTACCTGGATGTTTATGCCACCATTTGAATACAACCGGGACAATGCAAAGCGCTGCCAGGTAAATCAAAATTGGTGTTACAGCTGCAATCCAGTTTCCCTGAACACAGGCAACCGGAACTGCCGCTAATGCAAAAATTTCAATAATTGACTCAATCGGTGTTACAATTGCTGCATCATCCAGTGTACAGCTCTTGTTCTCCGGATCTACAATTCTTAAAAGCGCCATGCCGATTGCTGTTACACCGGTCGAGTAACCATATACATAGATGCCTCTCTCAAACCACTCCTGTTTTAAGAGTCTCGGCGCAATCACTGTAAAGTGGAATACAACCCAGACAATTCCAAATAACATCAGCAGGCCAAACGGAACTGCGTACTCAATAACAACCGGAATCTTAATTGATGCCACACCGAAAAATACAAGGAAATCAGTTGCACAGCTTCCCATACGGGAAATGATGCGGTTATCTACATATTTATCGGCTTTTATTCCTTTTAATACAAAATGAAATACAATTGCTACCAGGAAGCCGACAGAGAAGCTCGGAACGCCAAGTCCGGTTGCTCCCTGAATTACATTTGTTAAAAGATATCCAATACCGGTTGGAATCAGAATCAGAAGAAGATGCCATGCCAGCGGATCAATTGCCATCGGTGAAACGGTTTCTTCGCCTAATACCGGGCGTTTTCCTTCTTCAATGAGTCCCGTGCGCATATCGTTAGGAAGCTGGCTGAAATCTTTTACAAACTTGGTATAGTTTCTTTTTGTTCCAAGTTTGATCAAAATAATTCCACCAAAAATACCGGTTAAAATACCCACCGTTGCACTTGTCATCGCCAGATCCGTTGCATCTTCCCATCCAAGTGTGCCGAGTGTCGCGCCAAGTGCTGCTGCTGTACCATGACCTCCCTGAAAGCCTGCAGGAATCAACATTCCAAATGCCGGATTTAAATCAGGAGCAACTATTTTCAGGACTACCATTGCAAAAATAATCGGCATTGCATACTGAAACGCCCAGCCAATATTGCGGAAGCAGTAGTAGCTGCCAATCCGATCAAAATTTGTTTTCCAGCCACCAGCTGAAAAATTAAAGCCCCTCAGCCCAATTGATACAAATACTGCAATAATCAGCAGACCTGCATAAGAACCAAACTGTGAAGAAAAACTGATAATTCCAAAACCATTCTGTCCTAACGCAAGCCCGATAAATCCAGCCAGCAGACTGACCGGAACAAACAGGCTCTGCAGAATCTTGATTTTTTCCCTCAGCATTTTCGCCACAAACAGGAAAATACCTGCCCACATGAAATCCACCAACATGGAATACGCATTAAACTCCATCTTTTGTCCTCCTCATTTCTTTTTTATGATGCTACTGCAATGCTTTTTTTGCTTTTTCCCTAACCATACTCAATTCCACTTCTGTCATATCACAGTATTCGCTGTTTTCTGTTGTCGTCCCCGCATCCTGCACATATATCAGCTTTGTATCCTTCTGTGTGATCGTATTAAACCATGTTCCCTGCAAAACATTGTAAACTTTATTTGGCTCCATCGGAATTACATCAATCTTAAATGCATCATTCTCGCGGGACGCCGTCAAAAGAACTGCTTTTCCCTGAACCAGAATAAACTGCTCATCGGTTGCGTGATGCACTTCCAGATACTGAATCTTCTCAATATCATTATTAGGCTTCCAGTTTTTAATACATACGACCCATTTTTTATTGTCATATACACACTGAATACCTTCCCCTTCATACTCAAACACATCTGCTTTCATGACATTTCCTCCTACCTTCTTTTCAAATTCTTCTTGTTCCTGCAGGTTTCAAGCGATTTTTTTATATCATGTCATTATAATACATCATATATCATTATATTGTCAATGCTAATTTGTCATTTTACATATTTTTTTTAGGGGGTCAGCCTCTCTTCCTATCATATTTTTATTACGTTTTCTTTTTCATCACACACATCCATATCAATTTTCACAATTTTTTTCACTTGTCTGTTATCTTTTTCAGCAATTCTTTGATGCCAAACGTTCTGATTTTTTACTTACACTATGCTCACTCTAAATTAACTTGTCCGTATGGACAAAACAGCGAAGTCTGCTCCATACGGTCAGGCCTCGCTGTCTGTCTAAGAAAATATTTAATTGGAGGATCTTTAGTATTCCACTTTCCACATATAACGTCTTTCATCCATAGAATGACCACGCACTTCCGCCATCTGGGAAACATAGTATCTCTCAATCGGAATCATAACAACCGGATTAAAGAATTCTACGACGCTCTTATCGATTTTACCGCCATTTAATTTTTCAAAATCAATTACAATATAATTTTCCGCATAAGTGCGCAGGAATTTTAAGCAGCGTTCATCCAATGCGCGGGTTCTTCCCTCACTCATCAGAAGGATCATCGGAAGCTTCTTATCCGTTGTTTCAAATGGACCATGGAAGTACTCACCCGTATGCAGGCACACAGCATGCTTCCACTGCATCTCCATGAAATGACAGCAGCACATGGAATATGCAACTCCATAGTTTGAACCAGATGCCAGCACGTAAAATACAGGTTCATCTTTATATTTTTCTGCCCAGGCTTTTGCATCCGCCAAAACATTTTTCTTGCCTTCTTCTATAATTTCATCAATGTAACGGTATGCTTCCATCGCCTTGTCATAATTCTCCCAGTTTTCAAACTGTTTTAACAGCTCAAAACCAATCCGAAGGGCGTTCGCCTGGTTAGAATCACTATATACCTGATCATCTCCATTTGAATATGTCACAATATACTGTCCAACTTTTGCCATACCTGTCTGCATATTTCCTGTCATAGCGATTGTCACTGCACCTGCAGCATTGGCTGTTTTTACTGCCTCCACGGTCTCAGGCGTTGCCTTTAATGAACAAATAACTGCGACGCACCGCTCATCCAGTTCTTTTGGTGTTGCATGAACAAATTCATTGCTGGTATATGTAGTAGCGCTAAAAGTTTTTGCCTCACTCTGAAGAAGGTACAGCCCTGGGAAAATAGCTGCCTTAGATCCGCCGCAAGCTACAAAATACACATGCTTTAATCCACCCAGTTTGTCCATCTTTTCTTTGATCTCTGCTACAATTTCTTTTACTGATTTTTCCATCTTTCTGATCTCCTTTTCTTTTTTTGTATCAATTATTTGTCAAAATGACTTTCCATGTCCAAAAGCCCCCTGAACCATACAGGTTTTCGAAGAAAACTCTGCCCCTGCTTCCAGTGCTTTCCTTATCTCTTTTTCATAAATGCTTTCTTTCATCTGTATGCCATACTTTTTCCGGCTCTCCAGAAACGAAAGCAGAAATGCCGTTGCAAATGAATCCCCTGCTCCCAGCGTATCTACTGCTTCAACCAGATGCGGCGGCTGCTCATAAAACTGCGTTCCATCAAATAGAACTGCTCCATAGCTTCCTCTTGTTGCAATTACCATTGGGCATCCAGCACGAAACATCTTCTTACAAATTTCTTCCGCATCCTCTCTCGAAACGGAACCACATGAAAGAAACGCATACGTAATATACGGAGCAACCTTTTTTACTCGTTCTTCATCGACCCACTGACCCGAAAAATCATACGATACAGAGATTCCCTGTTCTGCCAGTTTAGGAAGCTGTTCATCAAAATAGCTATTATTGGTCGTGTGCACATGATCAAATGTTTTAATATACTCCAGATCTTCCACGTCCAGATTTAACGGATTTTCTTTTAATACGCCGCCTTTGTTGCTTCCGAGAAAGACACGGTCTCCGTCTACCAGCGTAACCCTCGCATAACCATTTTCTCCTTCATACTGACGGCACCGACTGTGTTCTACCTGCAGCTCATCGAGTGTTGCTATCACATGTTCTGCAACCTCATCCCGCCCGAACACTCCCATATAAGCTGACTCTGCCCCCAGCATCCCTGCATAAACCGCAAAGTTTGCAGCCTGACCTCCCGGAAACATAAGCCTGAGATGTTCATATTTGTCGCACACATTGTCCCCAATTCCAATGACCCGCATTTTTTCATCTCCTTTGGATTGATTATATATCATTATATAATGTTATGATATCATATTATACTTATGTATGTATTTTGTCAAGTGATTTCTGCATTTTTTTACATCACTTTTTTCTAGGTACTGTTCACGCATACGTGCCCGGTAATGGAATTTCTATCATCTCCGTTTCCATGTTCCTGATAAAAAGAAAAGGCTGACTCCTGTTAGCGCAAATTTTTCTTGCTTCCTAACCTGAATCAGCCTTTTCTTTTCAATTAATTTACTCGATTCCTATTGTAGATTCACAGACATAAAATGAGCATTTTTCTCCATTAAACACCTGATGCCCTACATAAATGGGTTCCTTCTCAGCCGTATATGCCACACTTTTGATAAAAAGCATCGAAGTTCCTTTCGCCATCTGCAAAAGCTCTGCTTCCGCTGCTGTCGCCTTGCAAAGTTCAATCCATTTTTCTGAAATTGCCACTGCTGTATGAGAGTGTTCCTTCAAAAATGTAAACAATGAATTGTCATCAAATCGTTCTTCCAGAAGAAATGCATATTTAAGCGGAAAATAGTTACGCTCAATCGCCATCGGCATACCATCCGCATAGCGGACTCTGGATATATAGATAACCTGGCTGCCTTTTTCCACATTCAAAAGCCGGGCTATCTTTTCACTCGCCGGTTCCAGCCTGTTTTCAAGCATACGTCCTCCGGCCTTCATTCCCATATGAGCACACATTTCCGAAAAACTCTGCAATTTTTTCATATCCTTAGTTACTTTGCGCTGGCAGACAAATGTTCCTTTTCCCTGTTTTTTTTCTACAAGTCCTTTTTCCACCAATTCGCTGACTGCTTTTCGAACTGTAATAATACTGACTCCAAACGATTTTGCCATTTCACCTTCCGTTTGCAGCTTTTCTCCTGGTTTATATTCACCATCACTTATTTTTTGTTCAATTTTTTCTTTTAATTGGACATACAGCGGCACTGCGGCACTACTATTTAACATTTTCTTTCTCCCTGTTCCTAATAACATGAATGATATAACTCTTTATATAACAATATAAACTATATCTAAATAAAAAGCAATCCTACATTGATGCCAATGGAAAATCTACTTTCAGGACTATTCGAAAACTTGGCACCTTAAAAGAATTGCTGGTTGAACACGATCCTACAAGAGATGACGTTATGGCTTGGGCAAAAGAACAGGCCCGGATTGAAACAGACTATGAATTTATCACAAAACGAAAAAGCACCGCCGGAAAAGCTATATAGAATAAGCCTTTCTGCGGTGTTTTTCCAAACATTACTGTCAAAGACGGGAATATACCACCCTTTTCCAATTTTGTCAACGTCGCTTTTGTCATTTTGCACAATAAGCAATTTTCTTTTTTGACAAGAAAAAGCATTTTTCACAGTTCTTTTTTACGAATCTTTCCACTTTCAGTCTTTGGAAACTCCTTTAGAAATACAAATTCGCGTGGAATCTCATAATCTGCCAGTCTTTCTGCCAAAAATTCCCGAATTGCCATATTGATACAACCACTTTTTTCGCTGTCACTTCCGGCAATTTCTTCCCTTTCAGCTTCTTTCTCCCACACAATCCACACTTTCAGATAATCGCGCCCATGCTCATGGACTGCCTTCACTGCCGTCTCTGCCACTCCCGGAAATGTCCGCACCGCTTCTTCGACCCGGAGGGATGACACTTTTCTCCCATTTATGTTGCAGATATCATCATCCCGCCCATCAAAATAGAAGAGTCCCTCTGCATCTGTGTGACCGCAATCCCCAATCACCGCGTCATTTCCAATTCCAAGGATTCCATACCGCGTTTTTACATGAAAATGGTCGTTTTCAATCCAGACATCCACCTCTGGAAATGCACGGCCAACCAGCGTCGTATCTTCTTTCATCTCACTTCCATGGATATAGGTAATATAGTTCAGCTCGCTGGCGCCATAATACAATGTAATCTCCGCTTCGGGAAATGCCTTTTTAAACTGCACTGCCTCCGCACCGCCCATACTCTGGGAGCCGCTGACAAAAGAAATAATCCGGTAATTGACCGCCTGTTCCCGCTCATAGATACGCCGCAGCGCCCGCAGCTTGACAGGAATCAGATAGACGCAGGTCGCCTGTTCTGCCTCGATCATCCGCTTCCAGAGGCGCGGATCAAAGGAATCCGCCGCAACGACGCTTCCGCCGGACGCAAGCTGCGCCATATAAAGGTTCAGGTTGCCCGTAAACGCCAGGCTCCCCTGCATAAACGTAATGCTTCCCTCTCCCATTTTGAAAATTTTATTCTGAAGCTTAAAAAAATCGTGCCAGCTTTCAAAGGAGCGGAACAATACTTTCTGACGACCGGAGGTTCCCGACGTCATCACACCCATATATGCCCCTTCCGGAGGTGTCACGTCACGCAATTCATCGGAAATTTTTACATCGGACGGTGCAATCACCGGAACCGTATTTCCGTCTCCATATGCCAGAAACTGAATAAGCTGATGCGCGATCGTCGGTTCCTGGATCCAGTGGATGTGACGTTTTCCCTGTTTTTCTTCTATCTCTTTCGGATGTTTCCTTACACGTTCTGCCGCCTCGATGAGCTCCCCGAACGTATAGCGCTCTTTCTCCGTGATCAGGGCTTCCCACTCTGGCGGGTATGCCCGGAGCGCATCCAGATATGTATTTATACGTTGTGTCTGTATTTCTTTCATGATTAATTCCTGTCTTTTACTTATTTTTATATAGAACTTTTTACCAATTTGAGCTTTTAAATTTACCACATTTACTTTTTATATCATTCAAGCACTGTCTTCATCTACTTCATTACTTTCTCCACCAGAATACTGCTTCCGATCCCTCCGGCGGCTGCCACGCAGCACATTCCCAAATGCCCATTTTTATGTTCCAGTGCTTTCATCAGATGCAGCAGAATCATTGCGCCGGAGACTCCATATGGATGCCCATAGGCAAGTGCCCCGCCCCAGATATTATAACGGTCTTCAATCCCCGGAAATGCACGTTCAAATAGAACATCAATAACGGCAAACGCTTCATTGACCTCAAAAGCATCGATCTCCTGATAAGAATGCCCCGTTTTTGCAAGTATCGCCTTAGCAGCGCTGACGGCTGATTTTGGGCTCATCATCGGATCATCCCCGATCGCTGTACCAAACCGGAAACGGCATTCTGCTTTCCGTCCCTGTTCCCGCAAAAACCGTTCCGAACAAAGTACCACAAATGCCGCGCCATCGTGCATCAGGCACGCATTTGCCGCCGTGATTTTCGTGCCATTTGGAAGCAGATACGGCAGGCGGTCGATCAGACGCTGGCTCATTGTCGGACGGATTCCCTCATCCCGGCTGCTGCCGTCGATGGAAACCGTTATATCCTCCAATATTCCCTCTTTGCGCGCCTGCGCCGCCCTCTTATGGCTCCGGAGCACCCAGGTGTCCATCTCTTCCTTAGAGACATTTTCCCGGATCGCAGTCTCCTCCGCGCCCTCTAACATAACCTGCTCGCCGCGCTTTCCCGGCACAAACTGTGCAACCGTATACACCTTTCCACCGTCATACTCCGGATGGTTCGGGGACATCATGCGGTACGGCTGTACCGAAGAACTCTCCATTCCCCCGGCAATGACCAGATCCGCCATCCCGCTCTCAATCTTGGCTGCTGCCGCGCTGATCGCCTCCAGCGCCGACCCGCACTGCAGATCCAAAGTAACCGCCGGAATCCGCTCTGGAAACCCTGCCGAAAGTGCCGCCAGACGCGTGATATTGCCGCCTCCCCCGACCGCATTTCCTCCTATTATATAGTCGATCGCATCGGTTGGAAGCTCAAATCGCGAAACCACCTCCCGCAGCACCTCCGCCCCCAGCTTTTCCGCCGGGATATGACGGTACATTCCATCTTTCACCCCGATGTAACTGCGCAAACCGCCCAGAATATATACGTGATTCATGCTTTTCTCCTGTTTTTCTTCTATTCCTAATTAAAATTAAAGGGATGCGGCAACGGACTCCTCATGCCTCCTGGCTGCATTTCTGCACTAAAAGGCTGATTCTGTTCACTACCACATCCCATCTTTATTTTCTATCTAATTTCCAAATAAGCCCGTCCGCTTCAGCGCCTTTCCAAGTGCTACCGCTGCCACACACTTAACGATGTCCAGCGGAATAAACGGAATTATCGACTGCACGATAACTGCACCCCACGGCTGTCCGGTCACGTGTTTCATCCAGCCTGCACCGAATGCGTAAATCACCGGAATACCAACTACAATCAGGAACGCTGTCTGGAATGCAACATTTTTCCATTTCCGGCAAAACAGGGAAATCAGGAACGCTACAACCAGAAATCCGATATAGTAACCGCCGCTCGGTCCAAGCAGTTTTCCCGGTCCTGCGCTTCCGCCGCTGAATACCGGCACGCCGCATAAGCCTAACAGCAGCCAGCTCGCCATAACTAAAATGGTATCCTGTGGTGCAATCAGCAGACCGATCAGGTTGACAATCATCGTCTGCGCTGTGATCTTTGCATCCGAAAACGGAAGCGGAATCGCAATATACGAAGACACACTGATCAGAGCCAGCATCATCGCCAAAAGTGTAAGCCGCTTCGCGCTCCATGCGCCGTGTACGTTCACTGCACTTGTCTCTGAACTCATTATATATACCTCCTCAGTGATAAAATTCTAAGCCGTGTAATGCATTTTCCTATGAATCACACACAGAGAATCTTTGCTAGAAAAGAGTATATCGGAATTTCAGATGATTGTCAACCTTGTTTTTATAAATGGTTTACATATGCATCCATAGCTCCTCTGCACCCACTTTATCATCGGCATCCCTATTTTTCTGTAATCGAAAGAATTTCCTTTCCCTCTTGCTTCGTTCTCAGATACACCGCGTTTCTTCCCTCCTGCCCCGAATCCGACAAATATACCTCCTCATCAGGACGAAGTGGGGCAAGAAAACGTACTTCCAGAGCGGTCTGTCCCTTCATCCAGCCCTTCTTCCACAGACGAAGCAGGCAGGCATTCATAACAAGAAACCCCGGCAGAACTGCCGCTTCTCCCTGATGGATCGGATTGGTATCTGCCGCCTCCCGGAGATATTCTTCCATCTGGCTGCGGCTAAATGCCAGCGTATCATCATCCTCACTTCCCAGTTCCGTAATTGCTTTCATGAGCGGCATTTTCTCTTTTTCCGGGACAAGGACGCTCTGGCGCGGTTTTACCAGCAGCACTTCCATCTCCTCATTTTCCCGTTCCTTTTCCTCCTCCGCTACCGCTATGCGGACCCGGATTGCCGAGCGACCTTTTTTGATGATTTCTGGAGTTAATTTGGTATGGCAAAACTCATTCTCCCCCTGTTTGGGCTGCCAGTCCAGATGAAGTGTAGTTGTGCCTATCATCCATCCCTCGTATCCTTCCAATGTGGAGAGAGCGCGCTCAAAGCAAAGAAGCTTCTTTTTCAATCTATCATTCACGGTATTTTCGACCTCTTCGTTATAAATTGTAAATCTGACTCGCATGCACTTTTCTCTGCTCATTATACTAGATCTGTTCCAGAATCACAATATCCGAATCTCCCGCGTCTCCCCCCTGATCCACCGGAATAAATCGGTCTTTTAAGCCCGGCGTCAGCCAGATCGTGCCGCTCTCGTCAACTAGGACTGCCTCATAGTCCTGATGCGCCGCCCAATGTGCCGCTGCCTTTTCCCGTCCCATGACAAACAGGGCGGTCGAAAGCCCATCGCAGCGCAGCCCGCACGGTCCGATGATTGTCACAGAAATCAGCCCGCTATGCGCCGGCGCCCCAGTGGACGGATCCATGATATGCCAGTAAATTGTTCCGTCATCATCCGTGAAATAGCGCTCATAGCCGCCGGAGGTAATGACCGCCTCATCCTGCACCCTGACTCCGCCCAGATAGCCGTCGCTCTCTGGATCCTTGATGCCGACATACCATTTCTCGCCATCCGGTTTTGTTCCGATCGTCTGGATATTGCCTCCAAGACTGAACAGTGCGCTCGTCACGCCATCCTCCTTCATAGTCTTTACCACCTCATCTCCGGTAAATCCCTTTCCGACACCGCCTAGATCCACCATCATTCCTGGCTCGATCGATGCCGTATCTGCTTCTAAACCGACCAGACGATAATCGACCGATTTAAGCAGGCTTTCCCGCTCGCTCTCACTGGGGACCCGGTAATTTCCCGTTGTAAATCCCCAGCTTTGCACAACCGGGTAAATTGAAATATCGAGTGCACCATCTGTTTCGACTCCCAGTGCCAGCGCCTCCTGCATCAGATAACGCGTATCCGCTGAAAGTTCCGCCGTTTTCTCCTGGTTCAGATGAAAAATATCGCTGTTTTCCTGTGTTGTCGAAAGCTCCCCTTCCAGCTCTTCCACCCGCCGTTTCACTTTTTCCTGCAAATTTGCACTTCCGCCGTAGGCGTCAAACTGCATCACAGTATCCATCGCAAACACTGTCCAATTCTGCCCTTCTCCCGGATTCTGGTTCGAATTTGAGGGATTTTTCTCTAAATTTTCGTTTTTTTCTACTGCTGCCACATTTTCTGCCGTCTCTTCCATAGACGCAGATAAACGAGGACGGTCATTCTGGACCGTCCCCGTTTGATCCGGCTGCGATGAAGCACCGCAGCCACACAGCAGCAGAGTTAATAAAATCCACCACTTCTGTTTCAATTTTTACTCCTTTAAATACAACTACTCTTCTTCAGAAACAGACTCTTCTTTCTCAGAAGTATCGCCTTTACCTCCGTCGGATTCTTCCTTATCAGAAATATCATCTTTTACGTTACCGGTCTCATCCTTCTTGGAATCATTGTCCTTAGATTCATCCGTTTCATTCTTCTTGGAATCGTCACCAGTTTCGCCGGATTCATCTTTCGAATCATCCTTGTCAGCATCGCCTTTATCTGAAGTTTCGTCTTTCTTCTCATCCGAAGTATCCTTGGACTCGTCCGAATCCTCTTTCTTGTCCTCGTCTACTTCCGGTGCCTTGTTCGCATCGTCTGTCTCGTTCTTCTTATCGCCATCCGGTACATCTGCCTTGTTTTCGTCATTCGTCTTCGGCTCTTCCGGTGTTTGCTCCGGTGTGGCGACGATCTCATCTGGGAGAACTTCGTCGGCGAGAAGCACTTGGGATTTCTTGATTAATTTCCAGCTTTTATCAAGTTTGCACTCAATCGTTTCGTTATTCCCAGTATAGATAAGAATTTCATTCTCCTCTTCTTCACTCAGTCCGGACGCTGAAACCTTTAAACAATCGTAATTATCATTGCTCTGAGATGTATCCGTTGCATGCGGTGCAAACTCACCACTTCCAAGGGACGCAGAACTGAATGCCTTGCTATACGGTTTTCCATTTACCTCAACCGAATTAATCTTCTTTAAGAAGGTTTTTAGCTCTTCTCCCTCAACTCCATTGAAGCGAATCAGTAAATACTTATTTCCCCAATTACTCTCTGTTACAACACTGGAAACCTTAATTTCTGTATCCGCTTTCTGGCTCTCAACTGTAACCATGATCGACTGATTATCGTAACCTTTCGCTTCGATCACAACCTCATTCAGACCACTATCCAGTGCGCTTGTCTGAATTGTCAATGTTGTACCATTTACTGCAAATCCAAGCGCAACATCTTCCTCCTCATCATTGCCAGTTACTTTTACAGACTTAATTGCTTTCAGATACTCCTCATCACCAGTCAGAACCAGCGGTTTTCCCTCATCAACCGTAGTGCTGCCTGTCAGTTCCGGTGCTGGAAGCAGTTTCTCTTCGTCACCCGCTAACTTCATATCCTTTGTAACTGTAAAGGTAAGCTCTTTGTATCCTTCTGCCTGGATCGTTACATCGGTGCTTTCTTCGGTGCTGAAACCGTCTAAAGTGAAATCGATGCAATCAAAATCCTGTACATTGTTATATGGATCATCTGCATCTGTCATCTTCCATGTAGGGTTATACGAACTAAGGCTGTAAGCTTTTGTATACTCTTTATTTCCAACCTTCACGGATGTAATCTTAGCTAGGTAATCTTTTACACTCGTTCCCTTTGAAGCCTTAAAAGAAGCACGTCCAAAATCTGGATCAAATGACCAGCTGGCTTTATGTTTGCTGAACTCCACTACTTCTGGAGCTGCCATCTCTTCCTGAATTTCTTCCTCTTCCTTCTCAACCACAAATTCACATCTCAGCGCCTCTGTGTAGTAATTCGAACGAAGAGTCAGCTTATAGCTTCCCGGCTGAACCTGATGGAGAATCAGCTTCTTGCCATCCCCGGATACTTCATAGTAAACATCGTTGCTGCTGGACACGCCCTTCGTGTAGATATTTCTCTCAACAGCATCCTCCTCATCGGAAAGCAGAGTAACAGATTTCAGGTTCTTCAAGAAATCTCCCTCGCTGCCCTCAACGGTAAATTCAGCATCTGCAAAGTAGTATGTTTTCTTTCCATCTACTGTCTTCTTTGCTGAAAATGCATTTTTAGCATCCGCATAATCAACCTTCAGCGCCAGATCACTCTCCAGCACCTTATTATATGTAAATGCAATACTCTGGCTCTTATATCCCGTTGCATCAACGGTCAGCTTGTACTCCTCACCAGCCTTGAATACATCCGCATTAATGGTAATGGTGCCAGCTTCTTTGTCGATGGAATATTTATCCTTGCTGAGTGCCTGCCAGTTTCCATTGACAACGATACCCTGAACTGCCTCGATATACTTTGTATCCTCTGTCTTCAGGACTACCGGATCGCCCTCTTTGTTCTGTACAACTGTAATCGCCGGTGCATCCTGACGGGAGAAGTTTCCATTGTACTGGATATCGCCGAGCAGACCATCTTCAAGAACCTCTTTTGCCGTTGCCGGATGGTTCGGATCCAGTACTCCGTTTTCACGGTAATCTGCAAATGGGAGCATTCTGTTCTCTTCGTATTTCTGATTCTCGCTCTTATTTACGTAGTCTGTCCATCTGAAGAAATCATCATCTCCAGTATCAAAGACTGCATCTGGAATCGCATTGTACCACCACTCCATCACTGCCTTGGACGCATCATTTTCCATCTTGGTCTGTTCAAGGAGATGTGCATTTACAAGCAGATCTGAATCAAAAATCAGGTTTGCAGAGATTGCAGAGCTTCCTGAGCTGCTGCCGCTGGAGCTTCCACTTCCGCTGGAACCAGTCGATGCGGTGCTGATACCGTCGAATCCGTATGCCGCCATTTTCTGGCCATTGGTCTGTTCCTTCTCTTTTACCGGCTCTGCGCCCGTTGTCACCTTGAAGCTCTTGGAGAATGACCGGAAACCATTTGCATATACAGTGATCTTGTAATTGCCCTTGTATGGCAGATGGTCTGTATTATCATTGTACAGAACAAATAAATCCTGGCTGTAGAGATACCAGTCATCGATCATCTTAAGGTCGCTTACTGTTCCGTTCGGAGCTTCCAGTGTCACACGCTCGATCGGTGTCTCAATTGCGTATACCAGATCGCTGACTGCAAAATGGAGATTCTTACCGGACTGCGGTGTTTCCTTAAGCTCCAGCGTCGGTACTGTCTCATTGACGACATGAATCGGGACGAGCGCGGAACCGCCTGCCGACGATACAACCCGCACATAATAACGTCCATTATTAAAGAAATTGCTCTGTCCTGTCTGGATAGTCAGCTGTCCAACGCGTCCCTGTCCGTGCGCCACATTCTTTTCACTGTCAAATACGAGACTCGAATTGATTGTGTTCTTCTGCTCATTGTATTCAACCAGTTCCAGTTTGCGGATGCCGTCAAACCACTCTTTTTCCTCATTTGTATTATAGTTAAACAGAATGGTAACAGCTGCTTTTCCATTTTTTGGAAGAACTGCATCCGGTGAGTAGCTCGGATGAGTCTGTTTTTCCTCATTCAAGTTATAAGTAGTTTTTTTCGGAGAAATGCGGGGATTTCCGTCTTCATCGTAATTGGTCAGATAATAGTCCCAGTAAGCAACCGGCTCATGCGTCAGAATCTTCTCAGGCAGATAGCCGTCGTTTTCCTCATATACAGCATCTTCCTGGCTCTCATTGCTCAGAACCACCGTCTCTTCCTTTGCCGCATCTTCTTTGCTGCTGACGGTTACTTTGCCCGGTGTGCCAAGAAGCGCCAGTTTTGCCATACGTCCGTCATCTGTGATCGGAGTTAAAAGATTGGTTACATCTTTTCCATCGACCTTAACGACCGTATTGCCTGCATTGTATCCCTCATCAAATGCGATCGGAAGCCACCAGCCCAGGGAATTTACTTCGGTAAGCTTTGTCTTCGTCTCATCTACCAGCGAAACCATCTGCGGCTTGTCTGGATTTTCAGTGTTTCCGTTATCTCCGGCATTTCCGCCATTCTGATTTCCGTCATTCCCGGAATTACCGTTATTTCCAGAATTACTGTTATTTCCGGAATTACTGTTATTTCCAGAATTACTGTTGCTTCCAGAGCCCCCCGAATGGCTGCCGCCGGAACTGCCGGAATTCCCCGAACCGCCTCCTGATACGCTGCTTCCGTTGCCGTCTGCTGCCGGGCTGCTCGCGTAACCTCTATCCGCACGGGTCTGGACCTCTCCATTTTCATTGACCCACTGTCCATCCGCATTGACGCTGTAGCCGTCCGGCGTCCGACCTTCGGTGTGCATCTGACCATAGTTTTCTGCACTCAAGTTATCAAAATAATAGCATTTTCCATCAATCCACTGCCATCCGGTCACGGTCATACCTTCCGTTCCGTCGGATGCAGTGCTGAAGAAATACCATTTTCCTGCATTGTCCTTCCACCAGCCGCGGCGCATCTGTCCTTCCACGCCATCGGCAGTTGTGTTCATATAGTACCGGCGTCCATCGACGGTGATCCATCCAGTCATCATCCGTCCGGTCTGCGGATCCAGATAATACCAGCCATTCTCGGTCTTAACCCATCCAGTCTTGAGCGTTCCGTCCGTTCCCTGATATTTCCAGTCCTGTCCTTCCTGAATCCAGGCGCCGGTCTGTACTCCGGACTCCGATGCCGGTCCGGTTGAAGCATAAGCAGTACCTGCCTGCGCCGCCGCTAACACGGTCACCGCTGCCAGAATTGCCTGCCGGGATCTTCCCTTACCTTTCATACATATTCCTCCATATAATCTTTTGTAATATCTTACTCTCCGCACCGGATTAGTCATCCCTAACCCAGACAGCCGAGGAGGTTAGTATAAACTAATCTAATAAAATCTGTCAATTATTTAAATCTATTTAAAAATGAGAATTTTTATCTATTTTTTAATTGAATTTTATTCTCAATAAAGCATTGCTTTTTTAGTTGCTAAAACTAACATGCAAATTTCTTTTTCCATTCAGCACATGTTAAGTCTCATTTTGCAGCGATTTTTCCTCCTTTTTCCCTGATATTGCCTCGCTTGCCATGAATTTTAAAAAAACATATTTTGAGAATTTTTTTCTGTTTGCTTCATTTCGTATATTTTTATCCTTTTCGCACATACTCCATCTGTAAACATTTTGTCCCATTCCAGTCCCTTCGCGGTCACTGATATTGGCTTCTCTGATAGGAGATTTACACGATGCAGATTTCTTCATCCATTGAAAATAACCGGACTTTTTTTCAAAAAAAGCTCCGACCGGACATCAGTTTTGATGTCGTAGATCGGAACCTGATGATCGGCGGGCGCGATGCCTGCCTCTACTGTATTGATGGTTTTACCAAGGACGATACGCTTTTAAAAGTGCTGCAGGCGATGAGCAGCATTGAAACCGCCCAGATGCCTGACAATGCAAACGATTTTGCCGCCCTCTACCTCGCCTACGGCGAAATCGGGCTGGAAACGGATTCGGACGCGCTGATTATCCAGCTTCTCTCCGGTGTTCCTTTTCTTCTGATCGACGGGTATGCACAGGCACTCACAATAGACTGCCGCACCTATCCCGCCCGCGGAGTCAGCGAACCTGAAAAGGATAAGGTATTGCGCGGCTCGCGCGATGGTTTTGTCGAAACGCTTGTGTTCAATACGGCTCTGATCCGGCGGCGCATCCGCGATCCGAAGCTGCGGATGGAAATCATGAATATTGGGGAAAGTTCGCACACCGATATCGCCATCTGCTACATGGAAAACCGGGTGGACACCGAACTTTTAAACCGCATCCGCACCCGGATTCAAAAAGTGCATGTCGATGCCCTCTCGATGAACCAGGAAAGCCTTGCCGAATGTATTTATCCGCACAAATGGTTCAATCCGTTCCCAAAATTTCGTTTTTCAGAGCGTCCGGATACCTCCGCTGCCTCGATTCTGGAAGGAAATATCATCATTCTGGTGGACAATTCGCCATCCGCAATGATTCTGCCATCCTCTGTTTTCGATATCATCGAGGAAGCCGACGACTACTATTTTCCACCGCTGACCGGCACCTATCTGCGCCTGTCGCGGACGGTCATCTTTTTCCTGACCTTATTTCTGACACCGCTGTGGCTGCTTTTTATGCAGAATCCCGGCTGGATCCCGGAATGGCTCGCTTTTATCCGTGTCACCGACGAGATCCATGTAGCGCTGATCTATCAGCTTCTGATCCTGGAATTTGCCATCGATGGTCTGCGGCTCGCGGCAGTCAACACCCCCAGCATGCTGACGACACCGCTCAGTGTCATCGCCGGTATCGTGCTTGGAGAATACTCGGTCAAATCCGGCTGGTTCAACAGCGAGACGATGCTCTATATGGCGTTCGTCACGATCGCCAACTACTCGATGACGAGCTTCGAACTCGGCTACGCACTCAAATTCATGCGCGTCCTGCTCCTGATTCTGACCTTTTTCCTCAATCTCTGGGGCTTCATCGCCGGAACACTCATTGCCGTCGGCTGCCTTGTCTTTAACCGGACAATCGCCGGAAAAAGTTATATTTACCCGCTAATTCCATTTCACTGGAGTGAATTAAAAAAACGGCTGCTCCGGAACCGGCTGCCGCATGAGGAGAAAAACGGATAAGAATGTCGCATAAAATGTCCGCATACCCACAACTGCCCGGATGGTTCCGGGTACTGGCTGTGGTTTATGCGGACATTTTAACTTCTATATCTATCTTCTATTTTTCTTTCTTATACACTACCTCTTTCAGCACCTCCAGCGCCTCCTCATACCGCTCTGCCCCCATCGAGGCACAGGACAACAGGAGCTTCGGATATCCCTCTTGAAAATGATGCTCCTGTTTTTCCAAAAGACTCCCGACCGACTCCACCGGGCGGACGGCGACGCCTGCCTGTGCCGCACGCCCGGCAATTTCCGCCGATGTAAGCGGGCTGTCAAGCTCCATGAGAACCAGAAAACCGGCATCGCCCAGATGCGTTCGCGCTTTTTCTCCAAAAATGCGCCGCACCGCATCACACAGACACTTTGCCTTTGCCGCGTACAATTTCTTGGACTTTCGGATCTGGCTTTCCAGATGTCCGTCCCGTATAAACTGGCATAGGGCAATCTGCTCTGCCTTGGACGCCGTCTGGTTATAAAAACGCCCCCGCTCCTGATACCGTTTCAGCAGATCCGGCGGCAGGACCATGTAGCTCATGCGGATCGATGGCAGAAGCAGCCTTGAAAATGTCCCCAGATACACGACGCCCCGCCCTCCGGAAAGCCCCTGCAGGGACGGTGTCGGGCGGTTATAATAGCGGAACTCACTGTTGTAATCGTCCTCAATAATCAGCATATCCTCGCGCGCCGCATCCTTTAAAAGCTTCATCCGGTCGCCCACCGGCATGACCTCGCCCCAGACTGTCATCTGAGAAGGCGTTAAATAGCAGACACTTTTCCCCGTGGATTTCATTGCCTCTGATGTCTGTTCAAATGGCATTGTTTTCATTTCTTTTGCACATACATCTGACTTTTCCGTTCCACACAAATCCATCTTAAAGGATCCGGTCCTCATCTCAGTTTTTTCCCAATACTCTCTTATATCTCCAGTCCAAAACCCATAATCCTCAAAAATCTGGCGTCCCTGCCGGAACGACGGATTAAAAAACCATACGCTGTCCCGCTCCCGCAGCATCGGGCACAAAATATGCAAGAGACTCTGCACACCCGCCCCTACTACGATACTGTCCGGCGTACAGATCACATTGCGGTGGCGCCCCAGATACGCGCAGAGCGCCTCCCGGAATTCCCGCTCTCCCTGCGGTTCGCCATAAGAAAGCAGCCGCTCATCCTGGCGCAGGGCGCTCTTGACATAGCGCCGCCATAAATCAAACTGGAAGCTCTCCCGATCCACATTTGAAGACGCAAAATCATACCGGATTTCCGGGCGTTCCTCCTGATGCGGCACACCGTGCTCTATTTCCTCCCGGTTTGCAGCCGCCAGCACCGCATCCGTTACATAAAACCCGCTCTGCGGACGCGAAATGATATAGCCATCCGCCGCCAGCAGCATATACGCCGTCTCCACCGTCGTCCGCGAAAGCTGCAGCTGCAGGGAACATTTGCGGATCGACGGCAGCTTCGCTCCCGGCTTCATCTGACCGGACACGATCAATTCTTTGTAATATTCATATACTCTCAGATATCGGCTCTGTCCCGGTTCGCTTAAATTCAGTTCCATCGTATTTCCTCTATCTATTTATGTAAATGGCGATGCACCGCATCGATCATCCGCATCATCCCATATCCCAGACAACCGCCCTCTTTCCGTCTTCACAATATTTTTCATCTCCACCACTTGTACCCCTTATACCCAACTGCCTTCCTCAATTATACCGTTTTCTCCTGCTTATAGGCAATCCCCAAAATTGAGTACTGTTACTGTTCACGCATACGTGCCCAGTAACGGAAATTCCGAGGAAGAAATCAAAGATCCTCTTCTTCCTAAGAAAGAAGAAATCCCCACATATCCTCTCCACACGGCTGTTCTATTAAATCCTCTATACAGATTTTTATTTTTCATTTGCGTTGATTTTTCACAAAAATGTGGATATAATATATTATAACAAGGATTTAGGAGGTTGTTTTATGCTGATTCAATTTAGTGTAGAGAACTTTCTCTCTATCAAAGATAATGTCGTGTTATCCCTGCTTGCCAGTAAGGATAACGAACATCCAGAGCACCTGATTGTGGACGGAAACAAAAAGCATTTGAAGTCTGCTGTGATTTACGGCGCCAATGCTTCTGGAAAGTCCAATGTCTTGAATGCGTTTTGGTTCATGGTAAATTATGTGCTGACTTCGCATAACCAGCAGCTCCACAAAACCATTGATCGTTCGCCTTTCAAGTTTGACCGGGAAACACCCTCTCGCCCCAGCAGCTTCGAGGTCATCTTCACCACAAATGGCATCCGCTATGCGTATGGCTTTTCTGTAACAGACAAAGCTGTTATCGAAGAATATCTGTATTACTATCCCAATGGCAGGCAGGCACTCATTTTTGAGCGAAAAGACACAAAAGATTTTCGCTTTACCGTTGATGTCGATGAACAAAACACTCTCAAGGATCGCACTTCGGCCAACAAGCTCTATCTGTCTGTCGCATCAAACTGGAGCTATTCCAAAGTGATTCCAGTTCTGGAATGGTTTGCTTCCTGCCAGATCATCACGAAACATTCTGTTGCAGACGCCTACGGCCTTGAAGCAGAACAACTCAAAGAGGATGACTACCGGCATGTGATCGCCTCTATGCTGCGTGTTGCAGATTTTGGCATACAATCCCTTCAGATGCGTGATGCAGAATCCGCTCCTTCTCAGCGTAATGATATCTTTACCAATATTGAGGCCATTCACACGGTACAGGATACAGAGGGAAATACTTCTTCCTACGCGCTGAACATGGCAGAGGAATCTGATGGCACCAACAGTTATTTCAAACTGATCGGTGTTGTAAAAAAGGTGCTGGATGAAGGAACCCTTCTTGTCGCTGACGAGATGGACGCTCATCTGCATCCTCTTCTGACAAAGCATCTGGTCTCGCTTTTTAACAGTGTGGAGTTCAATCCAAATGGAGCCCAGTTGATTTTCACATCACACAACACCAATCTTCTTAACCTGGATGTACTGAGGAGAGATCAGATTTGGTTTACCGAAAAAGACGAGCAAACAGCGGCTACCGATCTGTTCTCCCTTTACGATTTTTCCATCCGCAAGGATGCTAAGGTGGAGAAGGGCTATCTGATTGGCCGTTATGGTGCGATCCCCTTTATCAAGGGAGGGCTGTAAAATGGCACGTGGAAAAATTGAAAAGCGTGGACAGCGACGCAGAAAAATAAAGCCTGTCACTCTGATTGTAACGGAGGGTTCTCAAACTGAGCCTAAGTATTTTGAACACTACCGCAACCGTCAGACAAACATTGATATTCGTGTGGTAGGAAGCCGCACCAGCGGAGGTGAAACAGATTATCTCAGCCTGATCCGGAAAGCCGTGGAATACCATCTTCAAAATGACAGCAGCAAACCGTTTGGAATTGCTGTCAATCCATTTACCGACATCCATCAGCTGGTGGAATCACTGCTATAATGTTTCAAAGAAACATGGGTGGCACAAAATTGTCTCTACATTGGCACAGTCCTGCCCTTTCGCCGTAAATCCATATCTGTTATACTTGGTACAGTCAAAACTT
>OGXP01000557.1_pt1 | contig 42047 bp, 37 predicted proteins | sample 1576351 | NCBI WGS metagenome assembly OGXP01 (sample SAMEA3541517, study PRJEB24748) | human gut metagenome | biome: human gut; feature: human-associated habitat; material: faeces | place: China | collected 2012
TTGCTGTGATGAACGGAAGGTTGATGTTTGTTGTTGTTGCAGAAGAAAGTTCTTTCTTTGCTTTTTCAGCTGCTTCTTTCAGTCTCTGAAGTGCCATTCTGTCTGTTGACAGGTCTACGCCTTCTTTTGCCTTGAAATCTGCAAGCATATAATCTGTGATCTTCTGGTCGAAGTCATCTCCACCAAGTCTGTTGTTACCAGCTGTAGAAAGAACTTCGATAACGCCGTCACCGATCTCGATAACAGATACATCAAATGTACCACCACCAAGGTCGTATACCATGATCTTCTGTTCTTTTTCATTGTCAAGTCCATATGCAAGAGCTGCTGCTGTAGGCTCGTTGATGATACGTTTTACATCAAGACCTGCAATCTTACCTGCATCTTTTGTAGCCTGACGCTGAGCATCGTTGAAGTAAGCCGGAACAGTGATAACTGCTTCCGTAACTTTTTCTCCAAGATATCCTTCTGCATCTGCTTTCAATTTCTGAAGGATCATAGCTGAAATTTCCTGTGGAGAATATTTCTTTCCATCGATGTCTACTTTATGATCTGTACCCATCTCACGCTTGATAGATGAGATTGTCTTTTCTGCATTTGTTACTGCCTGACGTTTTGCAGGTTCACCTACAAGACGTTCTCCTGTCTTTGTAAATGCTACTACAGATGGTGTAGTTCTTGCTCCTTCTGTATTTGCGATTACGACCGGCTGTCCACCTTCCATAACCGCTACACAACTGTTTGTTGTACCTAAGTCAATACCAATGATTTTGCCCATTATGAAGACCTCCTGTTAATATAATAAAAATTGTATTTTGCTTTGTTATTTATATAAAGTGTATCGTAAATGCGGTACACGGTATATCTTAGTTTGCTACCTTTACCATGCTGTGTCTTACGACTGAGTCACGGTACATATATCCTTTCTGGAATTCCTCGGCTACTACATTTTCACCAAGTTCTTCATCCTCCACATGCATCACTGCATTGTGGAAATTCGGATCGAATTCCTGACCAACTGCTTCGATCGGTTTTACTCCGATTCCTTCCAGTGTGCTCATCATTTGTTTATAGATCTTATCCATTCCATCTACGAACGGATCATCTTTCTTTTCTTCCGGTACGGACTGAAGTCCGCGTTCAAAGTTGTCTACAATCGGAAGAATTTTTTCTACAACATCTTTGGCTCCGATCTCATACATCGCTGACTTTTCTTTTTCAGTACGCTTTCTGTAATTATCGAACTCAGCCATGTGTCTCGTAAGTTTGTCTGTCAGATCTGCGATCTGCTCATCCTTTTTATCTTTTTTATTCTTCTTTTCAAACAGCTTCTTTTTCTTTGGTTCTTCAGCATCTTCGGAATTCGTCTCTTTACCAACAGCTTCTTCCTCTGTTGCTTCGGTTTCTTCCGTGTCTTCCGGTTCCTGCCCTTTTGCCTCCTGCTCTTTGGCTTCTGCCTCCGCAGCTTTCTTTGCTTCTTCCACTGCTTCTTTTACCATTTCTTCATTACTCATCTTTTTATCCAATGGTTCTTCCACCTTTCTTACTTCTTATTCGAGCTTTTTCGGCTCATCCCTGTGGAATATGTCATCCAGCTCTGCCATCAGTGTCTTAAGCGTCTTCATGACATGTTCATAATCCATTCGCTTCGGTCCGATGATTCCGATGGTTCCCTGCATGCCCTCGCCCAACTCATATGTTGCTGTGACTACGCTGCAGTCTTTCATGTTCTCCACATTCGATTCATCTCCGATGTATACCTGGATGTCTCTGTCTTCACCGCCGTTTGCCATTGACTTTGTTACCAGAGCGGCAAGCTGCTGCTTTTCTTCAAAAGCACTGATGATCTCCTGTGCGCTCTGCTTATCACTAAGCTCCGGATACTTGAAAATATTCGTCGCGCCACTGGTGTAAATCTCCATGTCGTCATCCAGCTGGATCACATTCGCTACTGCATCCAGGACACTGCTCATCACACCACTGTGGATCCCTGCCTGTTCTTTCAGTCTTGCGATCACTCCCAGATTGATCTGCTCTAGCGAAGTTCCGTTCAGCGAAGTATTCAGAAGCATATTCAGCTTCAATAGTGCTTCATTGCTGAGCGGCTCATCCAGTGTCACGATCTGGTTCTTTACAATGTTGCCTTCCATCACGATCACAACGATCAGCTGATGGTCATCAACCTGTGAAAGCTGGATAAATTTTAATTTGTTCCCGTTGTAAGTCGGAGTCGAAATCATCGTCGCATAATTCGTGTTGTTCGCAAGAACCTTTGCAACCTGCTTCAGAAGTTCTTCCATCTTGTCAGCCTTCTCAAGCATCTGACCTTTGATTTCGGTAATCTCCTGTTCTTTCTGGCTCATCAGCATATCCACATACCATCTGTAACCTTTATCCGACGGAATCCTTCCTGCTGATGTGTGAGGCTGCATGATATAACCAAGCTCTTCGAGATCTGCCATCTCATTCCGGATCGTTGCCGAACTTAAATTCAGATCCGTATACTTGGAAATCGTTCTGGATCCCACAGGCTCTCCGGTCTCAAGATAGTTCTTAATGATTGCATGTAAGATCTTCGTCTTCCGCTCACTAAGTTCCTGTATGGCTTCCATATGCTACCTCCTTTTTGTTATTAGCACTCGTTATGTATGAGTGCTAATATTTTCTACGCTTATAAATGTACCACTTACTATTCACTTTGTCAACAGGGTTTATGATTTTTTTATTTTTAGTCCGGTTCCACCCGGATATGCTGTCGGATTCCAATTCAATCGGCAAACCATTCCGTTTGAATCGGAATCCCTTCTTTTCTGCCTGAACCGCCTGCTCCCTTCCTCCCAAACTCCCCACCCGACCGTCAAACCAAAAAATACACACCCCAGCCTCCCGGTCTGATGGTGTGCATTTCTTCTATTATATATAGTACATATCCTGACTGTATTCACTGTATTCCTGATATTTTTGTTCGAGGTCAGAGAGAAACAGATTCTCAAGGATATCCTGTAGTCCTCTGTTCAGACGTTCGATAACTTCACTCTGTACAGCCTGAGCCGCAGCTCTTCCGTTCTCGGCGCCTTCTACATCCTCTTCTTCGATGAGATAATCACCTTCCAGCGCACGTAATATTTCCGCAACCGAAATCTTTGTGGCAGGCTTCGCCAACAGGTATCCCCCCTGCGGTCCTTTCACACTTTTGATGATTCCGGCTTTTCTGAGTGCCGCAAATACCTGTTCCAGATACTGCGGTGAAATACTGTTACGCTCTGCAATTGCTGCAAGTGCAACATGGGATTCTTTCGAGTATACGGACAGGTCGATCAGTGCCCGAAGTCCGTATCTGCTTTTCTTTGAAAAATTCATATTCTACTCCGTGAAGAGCGGTGTGGAGTAATATCTGTCTCCGGTATCCGGAAGCAGTGCCACAATCGTCTTTCCTTTGTTTTCCGGACGTTTTGCAAGTTCGATCGCTCCATAAAGTGCAGCTCCCGAAGAAATTCCTACCAGGATTCCCTCTTTCTTTGCAAGCAGCTTTCCTGTTGCAAAAGCGTCATCATTTTCTACAGTAAATATTTCATCATATACAGTTGTGTTGAGTACGTCCGGTACAAATCCTGCTCCGATTCCCTGAATTTTGTGAGGACCACCTTTTCCTGTAGAAAGTACCGGTGAACTTGCAGGCTCCAATGCAACGATCTTCACATCCGGATTCTGGGATTTCAGATATTCGCCGACACCGGTCAGTGTTCCACCTGTACCAACACCTGCGATAAACAGATCTACTTCTCCGTCTGTATCCTTCCAGATCTCTGGTCCGGTTGTCTTTCTGTGTACTTCCGGATTAGCCGGATTAACAAACTGTCCAGGGATATAGCTGCCCGGGATCTCTTTTGCAAGTTCATCTGCTTTTTCAATCGCACCCTTCATTCCCTTTGCGCCTTCTGTCAGAACAATCTCTGCTCCGTATGCTTTCAGTATGTTTCTTCTTTCTACACTCATTGTCTCCGGCATAGTAAGAATGATACGGTATCCTTTGACTGCTGCAATCGATGCAAGACCGATTCCCGTATTTCCCGAAGTAGGCTCAATGATAACAGAACCTTCTTTTAATAATCCTTTTTCCTCAGCATCCTCGATCATTGCTTTGGCAATTCTGTCTTTTACACTTCCGGCCGGGTTAAAATATTCCAGTTTCACAAGGATTCTTGCCTCTAATCCTAATTCTTCTTCAATATTTTTCACCTCTACAAGAGGAGTATTTCCAACAAGCTCTAAAGCACCATTATAAATTTTTGACATCGTAAGTTCTCCTTTCTTTCCTACTGTTTTGATAGGTTTAACTCGATGATGTCATTATATGCCTATAAAACCTATTTGTCAAGTATACTTTATATTTTTCTGATTTTCCAAATTTTACTCTTCCAGCAGAAACTCTACAAACACACTGTTGCTGACATCGATCCCCCGTTTTGTAAGCCATATTCTGTCATCATCTTGCTCAAGAAGCTTTAAGCTTTCCAGTTTGCAGATCGGTTCACCGTAAATATCCTCCAGACTCTTCCCAAAATACTCTGAAAATTCTTTTTTTGAGATTCCGTTCATTTTCCGCAGTCCAAGAAACATAAATTCCTCCATCTCCTCAGTTTCTGTCAGAAGCTCTGCCTGAAATTTGTTCCTGTAGGAATGTGCATACTCCCTTAACTGATCCGGGTTCGTGTAGCGACTCATTTTTCCTTCCAGCTTCCTGCATTTTCCATTTCCAATCAGATCCCCGGGAACCAGAGATGCCGCACCAATTCCAAATCCCAGATACGGAATTCTCTCCCAATATCCCAGGTTGTGCCGGCAGGCATATCCCTCCTTAGCATAATTGGAAATCTCGTAACGGTGATATCCGTTCTTCTCCATCAGCGTTTCCGTATCCCAGTACATCTGACGCTCCGCATCCTCATCCGGAAGCTTTGGCCCTTCTTTTGCCTCGTCTTCTACATATTTTTTATAGAAAGTTGTTCCCTCTTCTAAGATCAGACTATATGCAGAAATATGCTCCGGGGAAAGTGCCATTACCTGCTCCAGTGTACGCCTCCAGCTTTCCACCGTCTGCCCCGGAATTGCCGAGATCAGGTCTACATTGATATTTGAAAAACCATTGGCTCTCGCCAGATGATATGCTTCCCGAAATTCTTCATAAGTATGGATTCTTCCAAGCAGACGAAGTTCCTCATCATTGACCGACTGCAGACCGATACTCAGACGGTTCACCCCTGCCTGTCTGTACTTTCGCAGTTTTTCTTCCGTTACCGTTCCCGGATTCATTTCCATAGTAATCTCTGCGTCCTCATCCAACGTAAATATTTCCCTGACCGTATCCATCAGCCGCCCAATCTGCTCACCGGTAAGAAGAGATGGGGTTCCGCCTCCGAAAAAAATGGAAATCACCCTGTAATTCTGCACTGTATCCGGACAGTTTCTGATCTCGTCGACCAGCATTTTCACATATTCCTCTTTTTCCTTTTCTCCGGCCGGACCGGAAAGGAAATCACAATATGCACATTTTTTCACACAAAACGGAATATGAATATATAGTTCTAAAGGCTGCATCTGCTTTTCTCCTTTTCTGTGCAAAAGGCAGGAACCTGTCCCTCGGAAACCGCTCCTGCCTTTTTGTGTATACGATGAGCCAAGTACAGATTTGTGCTTGCACAAGAATCTGTACTTGGCGAATGTACATCATCGAGCTGTTAAGCGAGATAGTGTACAAAGTATACGAATCGAGTAGGAGTCAGCCTGCTCGATTATCCTTTGTCTGTCTATTTGTCGTCCAGTTTTAATACACTCATAAATGCCTTCTGTGGAATTTCTACATTTCCAACCTGGCGCATACGCTTCTTTCCTTCCTTCTGCTTTTCCAGAAGCTTCTTCTTACGGCTGATATCACCGCCGTAGCACTTGGCAAGTACGTCCTTACGCATGGCTCTTACTGTCTCACGGGCAATGATCTTGCTTCCGACAGCTGCCTGGATCGGAATTTCAAAAAGCTGTCTCGGAATCTCTTCTTTGAGCTTCTCACACATCTTTCTTCCTCTCTCATAAGCACTTCCCGCAAATACAATAAAGGAAAGAGCATCCACTTCTTCTTTGTTGATCAGGATGTCCAGCTTGACCAGATCAGATTTGACATAGCCGAGCATTTCATAATCAAAAGACGCATAACCGCGGGATCTGGATTTGAGCGCATCAAAGAAATCATAGATGATCTCATTCAGAGGCAGGTGGTATTTCAATACCGCTCTGGTCTCTTCGATGTATTCCATTCCCTGATATTCGCCACGTCTTTCCTGACACAGATCCATGATCGCACCGATAAATTCGGATGTCACCATAATCTCTGCTTTTACCATCGGCTCTTCCATAAAATCAATTTCTGACGGATCCGGAAGATTAGACGGATTAGTCAGGTCGATCACTTCTCCGTTGGTCTTGTGCACCTTGTAGATAACGCCCGGCGCAGTTGTCACCAGATCCAGATTGTATTCTCTTTCCAGTCTCTCCTGAATGATCTCCAGATGCAAAAGTCCAAGGAAACCACAGCGGAAACCAAATCCCAGCGCAAGAGAGGTCTCCGGTTCAAACTGAAGTGCCGCATCGTTGAGTTGCAGTTTTTCCAGTGCATCTCTCAGATCCGGGTATTTGGAGCTGTCTGCCGGATACATTCCGCAGTACACCATCGGGTTGACCTTTTTATATCCCGGAAGAGGCTCAGAACATGGATTTTCCGCACCTGTTACGGTATCACCCACACGGGTGTCCTTTACATTTTTCAGGCTGGCTGTAAAATATCCAACCATTCCTGCTGAAAGCTCATCACAAGGGATAAATTGTCCGGCACCAAAATATCCAACCTCCACAACATCGGCAGTTGCACCTGTCGCCATCATATGAATCGGCATTCCTTTCGTGATACATCCTTCTTTGATACGGCAGAATACGATAACGCCTTTATACGGATCATAGAGGGAATCGAAAATCAGTGCCTGAAGCGGTGCATCCGGATCTCCTGTCGGAGAAGGGATCTTTGTCACGATCTGTTCCAGAACCTGATCTACATTAAGCCCTGTCTTTGCCGAGATCAGTGGTGCATCCTGCGCTTCAATTCCGATCACATCTTCAATCTCTTCGATCACACGCTGCGGCTCTGCGCTTGGAAGATCGATCTTGTTGATAACCGGCATGACATCCAGATCATGGTCCAGTGCCAGATATACATTTGCCAGTGTCTGCGCTTCTACGCCCTGTGCCGCATCAACGACCAGGATCGCTCCATCACAGGCTGCAAGACTCCGTGACACTTCATAGTTAAAGTCTACGTGTCCCGGAGTATCGATCAGATTAAAGATATATTCCTCCCCATCCTTTGCCTTATAAACCGTGCGGACTGCCTGTGATTTGATTGTGATACCACGTTCTCTTTCCAGATCCATGTTATCCAGCACCTGTGCCTGCATCTCTCTGCTGGTCAGAAGACCTGTCTGCTCAATAATACGGTCCGCCAGTGTGGATTTTCCATGGTCAATATGTGCAATAATACAAAAATTCCGAATCTTTTTCTGATCCATATGCATATTTTCAGTCTCTCCTTTTTCTTCTTATCTATATCTGATTACTTTTCCCGTTTGCTACTGTACTGCACCAGAAAGAGTTCCACCGAGAGGATATCTCCCATCTTTCCGGTTTTTACATCTTCTTCCGTCTGTACACCGGCTTCTACGATCCCACGCAGCTCTTTCCTGGTAAATGCCTTCGCCTGTGCCCGGTACTTTCCTACCAGGAATGGCATGATTCCCACCTTGGCGGCAATCTCTTTTGGCGGAATCCCAGTACGGTCCATCTCTTTTACCTCCATCAGGATACGGAACTGTCTGGTCAGCAGGTAGAGGATCCGCATCGGCGGTTCCTTCAGTGTTAGAAGATCATAATAGTAATCCAGCGCTTTTTTCTGCTCTTTTGCTGCAACTGCATCTACCATATCAAAAATATGGTTTCCGATCTGCGTAGTACAGATTTCATCAATATCTGCTGCCGTGATCTCCGTGTGGTTCATGCAGTAACAGAATAATTTTTCCAGCTCCTGCCCGAGATTCTCCATGTCATTACCAGTCTTTGCAAGCAGATAGCGCACTGCTGCCTCCGACATCTGAAGCTTCTCCTTTTTCGCCATCCCAAGGATCCAGCGGATCAGTGTCTTTTCATCCTGCCGCTTCAGTTCTACAATATGACCTTTCTCCTTGATCGCTTTGTAGAGCTTTCCTCTCTTATCCAGCTCTGATTCCACAAAGATCATATAAGTGGTCTCCGGCATGTCCTTCAGATATTCTGCCAGCTCCGGTGTCGCATTTTTCAGAAAACCGGTATTTTCCAGAACGATCAGCCTGCGCTCTGCAAAAAAAGGTAAGGTCTCGGCAAGGTCGATAATCTCCTTCGGGTTCGTGTTCTTCCCCTCAAAATAACGATAATTCATCGTGTCACCTTCCGGAACCATCGCTTTGACGAAACGGTTTTTATATAATTTTTTCAGATAAGCTTCTTCGCCGTACAGAAGATAAATCTGCTTAAACTGTCCTGTCTTTAAATCTTCATTCAAACTTTTCATGGACTTTGGATACCATATTCCCTTCCATCTGTATACATACTGACAGCACCTCTGTCTTTCGTATTATATAGGCTTACGCCCCATTTTGCAAGTCTTTCCAGTGTTTCCGCATGCGGATGTCCATAACGGTTTTCTTTTCCGGATGAACAGAATGCTACCCGTGGTCGGATCACTTCCAGAAGCTCTTCGCCGGTCGCATTTCTTGATCCGTGGTGTCCGACTTTCAGCAGATCATAACACGCCGGAAGTTCTCCTTTTTTTCGGAGATTCTTTATTCTCTCTGCCAACAGCTCTTCTCCGGTATTTTCCAGATCTCCGGTAAAAAGCATGGTAATTTTTCCATATTGCAGGTGAAGTACCAGAGAATTTTCATTTCCATTTTCAGATGGCTCACCTTCTCCAGGCCAGAGACAACGCATCTTCAATTTTCCAGACAGAAAAATAGTATCCATCTCCATTACCCGTACCTTCGTTCCTGCCTCTTCTGCCAGATTACATAATTTAATAAGCCTTTCATCCCAATATTTCTGTTCCGGAAAAATCAGATACTGGATTTCTACTCCATACTTTCTCCGTTCCAGAAGTTCTTCCACTGCATTTAAGTGATCCACATCCCCATGCGTCACCCACACATAATCCAGCCTCTTCACGCCCCGGAATTTTAAAAATGGTTCCAACCGGTATCTTCCTGCTGCATCTACCGAACTGCTTCCGCCGTCGATCAGGTAATTTTTTCCGTTTCCGTCCCGAAAGAAAAAACAGTCGCCCTGTCCCACATCCAGCATAGTCAGCTCCATCTGCCCTCGTTTCCACTTTGGGATCCCGAGCAGGATGAGCAGGATCCCAGCTGTCACAAGCTGTCTTACCACCCGTTTCCCGGTTTGTCTGCCCTCTTTCTTTTCCTTCCTTTTTCTCCACAAATAAAATAGAAGAACCCCATAATAACAGGCAATCTGCCAGAGCCGTGGTCTTCCCGGAATCCACCTTGCCCCCGGAAGTTCCAGGAGCAGACCGCTCCCTTTTTCATAAAAAAGCAAAATCCACTCTGTTATTTTCCAAAGTGCGCTCTGCATTATATCTCCTGCCCCACACGGAATCAGCATGACTGCCATCCCTGCACTCCCGCAAAACAGAAGCACGGATGCCATCGGAATTACCAGAAGATTCCAGGCTGGCGCATACAGGCAGGTTTCATAATAGTGCCACAATGTAACTGGCAGCAGAAAAAGCCAGAGCCTCACCGACATCCGGACACTGTCTGAAAATCTGCCTTTTTTATTTCCCAAACCAATCAGATAGATACCGAGAACCGCAGCAAAAGAAAGCTGGAACCCTGCCGTAAAAAGCCGCAACGGATTTGCCAGAAGCAAACCAATTTCCGCAATCCCAAGTGCCGTCAATCCATCGTATTCCCTTCCTGTCAGCTCTGCTCCCATCCGGATCAGAAACATGGTAAACGCCCGCAGTGCCGAAACACTCATTCCAGTCATCACCACATAGCTCCCAAGAAGCAGACTTCCCACTACACCGGCCTGTAAAATAGAAAATCCGGTTTTCCTAAGCCCCCGGTAAAGTCCGTTGCCAAAAAAAGAAATATGCAGACCGGATATAGCCAGCAGATGCCCGATCCCTGCCACCCGGTAAAGTTCTTTCACTTTCTCTTCTGTATAAAAAGAATCTCCCAGAAGAACCGCACACAAAATACCCCCTCGACGCTTTCCCATCTCTCTGCAGATCTCATCTGCGGTCCGGTTCCTAAACTGCCACAGCTTTTCGCGGAAGGAAGTCTTTTTCACCTGTTTTTCCAGAACCTTCCCTTTCCATAGGACTGCCTGGATATTCTGCTGCTTATAATAATTTTTCTGGTCAAAATTGCCCGGATTGGCCGCCGGATCAAAAAATCCCACATTGCCTTTAACCAGAATCCGCTGTCCGATTTCCGGACCATTTCCCTTTTCATCCAGATAGACAAGCAGCCTCTCGTCAGCGACTGCTTTTCCATTCCCCATCTCTCTGATCTGTATTTTTTTCAGATACAGGATCAGTTTTTCTTCTTTTCTGGTTTTCTGATAAACCTCTCCTTCCACCATCACTTCTTCCGACTCTTTCCAGAGCTTCTCACACCTTGACACACCGAGTCTTCCAAAAATCTTTCCTCCCCCTGTCAGATACAGTACCAGAATCAGTCCTGCCAGAAGTATTCCGGCAAAACCAAGTCTTCGCTTGATCAACCGATCAATCCTCCTTTATCATTTCCTGGTTTCTGCTCAGAGGTTCATCCAGCTTTATACTCTCCTGATATACAATACTGCTGTCTCCGTTGATTGAAATCTGTACTTCAGAGACATTTCCACCATCGATCACTGAATTTACGATGGAATAGATCACCGTCTCCGGACTGACTCCCGGAGCAATGTTCCGAAGTCCTTCATCAAAATTCAGATAGCAGATATGATCTTTGATCGACACACCCAGCAGCTTTGTTCCTTTTGGTATGGTAGCAAGCAGTCTGTTATTGGATGGTCCTCGCATCAGCTGTTCCACTACAACCCGTTCCTTCGACTCATTGCTGTTATACCGCACCGTATCCTCTTCCTTTTGCAGCTTTTCTCCAGATGAATCTGCATAATACAGCGTAAGCTTCATCTCCTGGAAAGAGTTAATAGAAGAGCCTGTGTTCTGTACAAAATCTTCTGCCTGCTGGTATCCATAAGTATTCCCCTTTTTATCCGTAAGTGGCGTTCCATCTACACAGATCATCACCAGATCCACTCCATCGATCTGCGTCAGTGAACGGACAAGCGCTGCCCTGCACAGAACCTCTCTTACCGTATCCATCTTTCCGTAAGCAGCATTATAGTACAGGATCAGCTTTTCATCCTCCAGAGTGTATCTCTCCAGTTTTACCTTTTTCGGCAGTGCCGCCTGTGCCTTCACCTCGTCATCACACTTCTGCAGCGCAGACAGCATTCCTTTTACTTCTTCGTCCGCCGACTTTCCTGTTCCATCATAGCCGTTCGGAACCAGCGCCGTTCCGCTCTGGTTAATCTGGTAAATCGTGTATTTTGCATCTGCTTTCTGCTCCTTTTTTCTGCATCCCACAACGCCTGTAAGAAGACACACTGCAAGAAGAATGCTTATGATCTGGTAATTTTTTTTCATTCTTCTCACCCTTCCCTCTTGATATAAGTAAGCGGGATCCGGACTGTAAATGTCGTTCCCTCTCCCGGTTCACTGTAGACCTTGATCGCACCGCGGTGCATGACAACCGCATTTCTTGCAATCGAAAGCCCAAGACCAGTTCCGCCGATCTCACGAGAATGGGATTTGTCCACACGGAAAAACCGCTCGAATATATGATCCGTATCTTCTTTCGGAATCCCGATTCCAGAATCCGCAACCTTCAGATAAAAATACTTATGATCCGCATTTAAAGACACGTGTACCCATCCGTTCTCTTTATTGTACTTGATCGCATTTTCCACCAGATTCGTGATCACAAGTGCAATCTTTACCTCATCAATCTCCGCTGTCACCGGACGAAAACTCTCAAATACCAGTTCAATATTACTTTTTGCCGCAAGTGGCTGTAATCTTTTGAGAATCCGTTCTACCAGTTCATTAACATCCTGACTCTTAATATTTAAGTTTGCACCCTTCTTATCCAGTTTTACAAGATCCAGAAGGTCATTGATGATCTTATTCTCCCGCTCGATTTCTTCGGACAAATCACCCATGAATTCCCGGTAAATCTCCGTCGGTGCATCCGGCTGCATCAGCAGTGAATCCGCCAGCACCTTCATAGAGGTCAACGGTGTCTTCAACTCATGGGATACATTTGCCACGAACTCTTCTCTCGATGCATCCAGTACTTTATAGCGGTCCCACAGCTTATTAAATGCATTGGAAATCCGTTCCGTTTCATCATAAGCATTTTCATGGAGATAATTATCTCCATAGCCTCCTGCCATCTCCTCGATCGATTGAGACATCCTTTTCAGCGGTCTTACAAGCAGCATACCGATGATTGCTGATAAAAAGATCCCGATAATACTGATTGCAACCGTTGCAATTCTTGCCTTTGACTGCAATGCCTCTACATTGTCACGCAGACTGTCTGTAGAAACACTGACCAGAATCATTCCTTTTACCGGCTCTTCCCCTTTTTTGACCGGGACTGCCACTTCAATGTAGCGGCTCTTTCTGTCATAACTTGCCGGCTTCTCGCCGCGGAAGCATTTGACTACATCCTCGGAAATGATCGTCTTTCCCTCCTCCAGATCATAGGTATCTTTCACAATCCGGAATTCATCATCAATAACAAGCACTCTTCCATTGTAAATATTGGATAACTGTGATAGTTCTGTATCGATCACATCAGAAACTCCCGTTTTCAGATAATCAGAATTGACCAGCTGATTACTCAGAATCGTACACTGGTTTTGAATCTCTGCTGTGCGCACGGATACGGTTCTCTGATCATAGCTTTGCAGAATCGCATTCATCAGGATCACACTGGATAATATGACAAATACGCTCAGGATCACCGTTACCCGCACTTGCAGACTTTTTATGAATTTTGGTACAAAAAATTTAACCCCTGAAATAATAGCCAACTCCCCACTTTGTGTAAACGTATTTCGGATCACTTGGATTTACTTCAATCTTCTCGCGCAGTCGTCTGATATGTACATCTACCGTTCTTGCATCTCCCGGATACTCATATCCCCAGACAATATTCAAAAGACTTTCCCTGCTGTAAACCTTGTTCGGATTCATTGCAAGAAGCTCCAGAAGATCAAATTCTTTTGCGGTAAGATTCAGTTCCCTGTCCCCGGAAAAAACTCTCCGGCTTTCACAGTCGATCTTCAGATCTCCCTTTACCACAACTTTACCGCTCGCGCTCATCCCATCTTTTTTAGCGACCCTGCGCATGATTGCCTTCATTCTGGCCTTAACCTCAAGAATGTTGAACGGCTTTGTGATATAATCATCTGCGCCATATTCCAACCCGAGGATCTTGTCCATATCCTCGCCCTTCGCAGTGAGCATGATGACCGGTACATCTGAGAAATCACGGATCTGTCTACATACTTCAAATCCATCGTATTTTGGAAGCATGACATCCAGAAGAATCATATCATACTCTTTTCTTTTTACCATCTCAAGTGCTTCCTCACCGTCGTATGCGCAGTCAACTTCCATATCATCCTGTTCCAGGCTGAATCTCAGTCCTTTCACGATCAGCTTTTCATCATCTACTACCAATACTTTTCTGCCCATCTTGCGCACTCCTCTACTCTACCGTTATCTGCTCCCGGATCTTCTGAAAGATTCCTTCCTTGATCCCGTCCACTTTCTTCAGATCCTCTATCTTCCTGAATCCACCGTTTGTCTCTCTATAAGCAATAATTGCTTCCGCGCGGGACTCGCCAATCCCGCTTAAGCTTAAAAGTTCAGCCTTTGTCGCGGTGTTCAGGTTTATTATTCCTGTGTCTTTTCCCATCCCGGCATCTGCCATATCCGATGGTGAACCTTCTTCTTTCAAAGTCTGTTCTTCTTCTCTGGATGGCACATAAATCCTTTGTCCATCTGTCAGATGTGCTGCCTGATTCAGATAAACCTGTCCTGCTGCCTCCGTCAGACCTCCCGCTGCTTCTATGGCATGCGTGATGCGGTCTCCTTCCTGCAGTTCATATACACCGGGTGATGCCACCTCGCCACATACATACACCCAGATCGAACCTTCTTTTTCTTCACCACCCGGATCTGCTTTTGCCTTATCCGGCTTTTCTTCGGCAGCCTTTGATTCTGCCTCGTTTTTCTTATCCCCGGCATCCGCTTCTGCAGCAGCCACACTGGTAAAGGTCTCTTCTTTTTCATGGCATGCTGACAGCATACAGCTGATTCCAAGGAAAATTCCACATATTTGATATAAAATCCGTCTTCTTTTCCGCATACATACTCCTTTTCCGCAGAGCATGTCCCCTCGTACTTCCAAGACATGATTATTGTAACGAATTTTTTTCCAAAAGACAACCTATTTCCACTGAAAAATTGTCGTGCCGATCAGAGCGATCCCCATACCGATCACTTTTCTCCAGGAAAATGGCTCTTTTTCTACACCAAATAATCCCACCAGTTCAATCAGATACGCCACAATAAGCTGAGACATAACGATCAGAAGTGCCGCCTTTGCAGGCCCGAGCTGCGCCATACTTTTGATCACGGTCCAGGTGATCCCTGCTCCGATCACACCACCAAGCAGCATATATTTAGGCTGCACCTCTCCTATCGTGGCAATACTGTCCCTTCCCATGATCAGCCACATTACCAGGCAGATGGCAAATGCACTAAGCTGCACCCAGGCATTGCTCACCCACATTCCTGTCGTCTTTGTTACCTGGGTGTTAAATACCCCCTGCACACTCATCAGCGCTCCCGACAGCAGGGCAATAAAAAATCCGGTCATCTTTCATACCTCCTTTTCTTCTGAAAGTATATCCGATGACCGGCTCTTTTATTCTCTTATTTTTATCAGGCACCGACTTTATGCAAGTGCTTTTTTCAGGATCTCTGCTATCTCATCTACCTGGTCTTTACCGATAACAAGCGGTGGGATCATTCGGATCACATCTGTTCCAGCTCCGATGATCAGAAGTCCTTCTTCCAACGCTTTGGCTGTCACTTCACCCAGCGGCTTGGTGATCTGAAGTCCCTGGATCAATCCTCTTCCCTTTACTTTAACGGCTGCATCGCAGGTATCCACGATTTCCTGCAGTTTCTGTGTCAGATATGGTGCGATTTCATTGACATGATCGAGCATATGCTCTTTTTCAAAGATCTCAATAGTCTTGCTGACCGCTGCACAGCAAAGTGGGTTCCCACCATATGTAGTTCCGTGATCTCCTGGTACCAGCGAATTATCTGCAACTTCTTTTGTCATCGCAAATGCGCCGACCGGAACACCGCTTCCGATTGCTTTCGCCATTGTCATGATATCCGGTGTGATTCCCATCTGCTGCCATGCAAACCATGCACCGCTTCGTCCCATACCACACTGTACTTCATCGCAGATCATCAGGATTCCGTTCTCATCACAGATCTTACGGATTCCCTGCATAAATTCTTTTGTCGCTGCGTTGATTCCGCCTTCGCCCTGGATTGTTTCCAGAATGATCGCGCAGGTCTTATCATTTACCAGTGCTTTTACACTGTCAAGATCATTGTAGATTGCAAAATGTACACCAGGCATAACCGGTTCAAATGGCTCTCTGTATTCTTTGTGTCCGGTAAGTGCAACTGCACCCATACTTCTGCCGTGGAATGAATTCTCCATTGCAATAAATTCATAACGTCCGGTTTTTTTTGTGTACGCATATTTTCTTGCAGTTTTGATCGCACCTTCGATTGCTTCTCCACCACTGTTTGTGAAGAATACCTTGTTCATACCGGTGATCTTTTTCAGATCTTCTCCTGCTTTACCGCAGGTTGTATTATAATACAGGTTTGATGTATGGATCATCTTGTCAATCTGAGCCTTTAATGCATCATTAAATTCCTTGTTGTTATATCCCAGAGAAGATACTGCATATCCTGCTGAGAAATCCAGATATTTCTTTCCTTCCGGATCATAGAGGTATGCGCCGTCTCCATGGTCCAATACAACCGGATAACGGTTATAAGTTTTTAAAATCGCGTCGTCCTCTTCCTGCATATACTGATTTGCCATAAGAATTACCTTCTTTCTTTGTCTTCCCTTTAATCTTCTTCACCGTTTCTTAAAATTGCAGTTCCGATACCTTTCTTCGTGAAAATCTCAAGAAGCAGGCAGTGCGGAATTCTTCCATCCAGAATATGGACTCTGGACACTCCGTTTTCAATCGCTCCTACACAGTTCTGCAGTTTCGGGATCATTCCTCCGGAAATTGCTCCGCTTTCGATCAGTTCATTCGCCTGATCTACAGTAAGAGCTGTGATCAGAGAAGATTTATCCTCGTAGTCTCTGTATACCCCTTCAATATCAGAGAGGAACGCAAGCTTCTCAGCATGAACCGCTTTTGCGATCGAATAAGCTGCATCATCCGCATTGATATTATAAGTGTTGTAATCATCATCGATTCCGACCGGGCATACGATCGGAAGAAAATCTTTATCCAGAAGATCCAGAAGAACCTCTGCATTGACCTTCTTGATATCTCCTACAAATCCAACGTCCTGTCCTGTCATGGAAAGCTTTTTATCAACTCTTAAAAGTCCGCCGTCTTTTCCACTGACACCGATAGCACGAACACCAAGTTCTTCGACCATACGAACCAGATTTTTATTAACCTTGTTCAGTACCATCTCTGCAATTTCCATGGTCTCTGCATCCGTCACACGAAGTCCGTCGATGAATTTCGGCTCCATTCCGGCTTTACTTACCCATTTACTGATCTCTTTTCCACCGCCGTGAACGATGATCGGTTTGAATCCAACCAATTTCAAGAACGTAACATCCTTGATGACATTTTTCTGGAGTTCTTCGTCCAGCATTGCACTTCCACCGTATTTTACAACGATGATCTTACGGTTGAAACGCTGAATATAAGTAAGCGCCTCAATCAGAACTTCTGCTTTGTCCAGATACTGCTGCATATCCTGATCCATTTTGCTTACCTCCTAGCTTCTGTAATCTGCATTGATGTCAATATATCCGTGAGTCAGGTCACATCCCCATGCGGTTGCGCTTTCGCTTCCCATCTTCACATCAGCAACTGCTTTTACTTCTTCCTGTGAGAGGATCTCCGTTGCTTTTTCTTCACTGTAATCTACCGCTGTACCATTTTCGATGATCTGGATCTTTCCTGCCTTGCTCTCGAAGAACAGATCCACCTTTTCCGGGTCAAACTGTGCTCCGGAATATCCCATTGCACAGAGGATTCTTCCCCAGTTTGCATCATGTCCTGCAATTGCTGCCTTGGTAAGATTTGAGCATACGATTGATTTTGCAAGTGTCTTTGCAGTCTCTTTTGTATCTGCACCAACTACAGTTACTTCAAATAAAGCAGTTGCTCCTTCTCCGTCCCCTGCGATCTTCTTTGCAAGGTATTCGTTGATCTCATGCAATGCTTCCGCAAAGGTCTTATAGCTTTCACCGTCTACCGTGATCACTTCATTTTCAGCCATTCCGTTTGCAAGAAGAACTACAGAATCATTTGTAGAAGTATCTCCGTCTACGGAAATCATATTGTATGTATCATTGACATCATCACTGAGGGCTTTCTGAAGTGCCTCTTTTGTGATTGCTGCATCTGTTGTGATAAAGCTGAGCATGGTGCACATATTCGGATGGATCATACCAGATCCTTTTGCCATACCACCGATGGTAACGGTCTTTCCGGCAACCTCGATCTCTACTGCGATCTGTTTTTCACAGGTATCAGTCGTCATGATTGCTTTTGCTGCCTCAGTTCCGTTTGCCAGTGTATCATTTTTCTTTTCAGCAAGAGCCTTTACCCCTGCCACGATGCGATCAATTGGAAGCTGCTTTCCGATGACACCGGTCGATCCGATCAGTACACCGTCTGCATTAATTCCAAGAGCTTCTGCTGCCGCATCTGCTGTGTCCTTGCAGTAGCCAAATCCTTCCGCACCGGTACATGCATTGGCAATTCCGGAATTGACAATCACAGCCTGTGCTTTCGCACCGCTCTTTACAACCTGCTGATCCCATTTTACGCATGCTGCCTTTACAACGTTTGTAGTAAATGTTCCTGCACATTCACATGGAACCTGGCTGTAGATCATTGCCATGTCGGTTCTGTCCTGATATTTGATCTTTGCTGCTGTTGATGCTGCCTCAAATCCTTTTGCTGCGGTCACACCGCCTTCGATAATCTTCATCGTATATAGCCTCCTTTAGCCCTCTTCGATAAATGCTGTAATATTTTCCTCATTTAAAACAAACTCATAGTAGTTGACATCCGGTCTCTTGGTCCATCCGATCGTATTCCAGAACGTATTGCCGATATCATTCTTGGTAAATGCGATCAGTGTGATCTTGTTGATATGTTCCTCTTTCAGAGCCGACATTGCATAGGCAACCATGCTCTTTCCGATCCCATGACAGCGGTACGCCGGATCTACACATACATGATAAAAACATCCGGTTCTTCCGTCGTGTCCGCAGAGGATTCCTCCTACTACTTTTCCGTCTATTTCGGCGATCACACTGGTTGTTGGATTCCTTTTCAGGAATCGTTCCACGCCTTCTTTTGAATCATCTATACTCCGGATTCCAAATCCTTTGATCCGCATCCAAAGTGCATGAAGCTGGTCATAATCTTCTACTGTCATCGCACGAATAATTGTTGTCATATATTTTTCATTCCTTTTCTTTTTCTGCCGTGTTCTACGGGAACATCGGAACCAGATCAAGACCTTCACTTTCCGGAAGTCCAAAGATCAGGTTCATGTTCTGTACAGCCTGTCCTGCTGCACCTTTTACCAGGTTGTCGATCGCACCCATCATAATGATACGGTTTGTTCTCGGATCGATCTTAAATCCGATATCGACATAATTGCTTCCTTCTACCCATTTTGTTTCCGGGTAAACATCTTTCTCCAGAACACGGACAAATTTTTCATTTGCATAATATTTATCGTAAACTGCTTTTACTTCTTCCCAGGTAACATCCTTTGTAAGCTTCGCGTACTCTGTTGCCAGGATTCCTCTGTTCATCGGAACCAGATGCGGTGTAAAGTTGATCACAACCTCTTTGCCGCTCGCATATCCAAGCTGTTCCTCGATCTCCGGTGTATGTCTGTGTGTTGCCACACCGTATGCTTTCATATTCTCATTGACTTCACAGTACAGGTTCGGAACCTTTGCCCCTCTTCCTGCTCCGGATGTTCCGGACTTGGCATCAATGATCAGCGTATCCATATCGATCAGTCCTTCCTTTGCCAGCGGATAAGCAGTCAGGATGGAGCATGTTGTATAGCATCCAGGATTGGCGATCAGTCTTGCGCCTTTGATATCTTCTCTGTTCACTTCACACAGTCCGTAAACTGCTTCTTCGATAAACTGCGGGCTCTTGTGCTCAATACCGTACCATTTTTCGTAAGTCTTGACATCTTTGATACGGAAATCTGCGCTCAGGTCGATGATCTTAACCTTTGATAAGATTTCTTCATTAACTAATGATGCGCACAGTCCCTGTGGAGTTGCTGTGAAAATCACATCTACCTGATCTGCAAGTTGTTCCATATTATCATCTAAACATACCGCATCTACGATCTGAAACATATTGCGGTATACATCTGCATATTTCTTATCGATATAGCTTCTTGAGCCAAACCATTTAATTTCTACGTCTTTATGTCCTGTTAAAATGCGAACCAGTTCTCCTCCGGCGTAACCGGTAGAACCGATGATTCCTGCTTTAATCATGTAAACCATCCTTTCGTAAATGCCGTATTTGTGTATAGATAGGCATAATCATAAATACTATAAACCCATTAATCCCTATTGTAAAGGGGTTCGCGGGAATTGGGGGAATGTTTTTTTGATTGGTGCGGGGACGCTCCTGCGCGAAATATGTTTGCACGCAACCGCGCTTGCGCTCCGCTCAAACGCAGCGGTACTAGGCTCGGCTTTGCTTACGCTCGCCTTGCCAAGTGCCGGCGTTTTCGAGGGGTTGCTTAGCAAAGATATTTCGCGCAGGAGCTGTGCACTGACGAATGGGAACATTCTCCAATTGGGTGGGGCTGATGCTTGTCGACTCATTGTGGTGCGACGGGCGGGAGAGGCGGCGTCAGACTTCCGGCCTCATGCTTGATAGCATGAGGATTGGAAGTTTGGCGCCTGTCTCCCTTGGAAATGGGTGATTTATTGGTAATCTACTTTTCTCTGCATCAGTGATTCTCTATAGGAAAATCATTATTTTATTTTCCGATTGGTTTAGTATACATGGTTTTATTTTGGAAAGCAAGTGGTTTTTTTGATTTTTATGCATATTTTTGTGTATTTTTACGTGTAATCGCCTATTTTTATGCATTTATATTTATTTTTATGTATTATTATGCATTTTCAAAAAAACCAAAGAACAACTGATCTACTATTTCATCTTTTGCTGTTCCTTTAAAAGAATGAATTATTCTCAAACCAGATGCAATTCTCTCTGGTAGGTGCATGGTTTGGATAGAACTTTTTATTGACTATTTTAGGAAAATTCAATTACTATTAAGGAAGTGATTGTAAAGGAGTTGTTATTTTATGGAACGGGATCTTACTTCGGGGAGTGTTTTTCGGAATGTGATTTATTTTTCGCTACCTTATTTTTTATCTTATTTTTTGCAGACGCTTTATGGGATGGCGGATCTTTTTATTGTTGGACAGTTTGATGGGGTTGCCAGTACAACAGCTGTTTCGATTGGGAGCCAGGTGATGCATATGTTGACGGTGATGATCGTGGGGCTTGCGATGGGGGCTACGGTTTCAATCGGGCAGTCTATTGGAGCGGGCGATAAGAAAAGGGCTTCTGTGTTTGTGGGAAATACGGTGATTTTGTTTATGGGGATTTCTCTGGTGCTGGCGGTTTTGCTTCTGTTTTTTGTGAAGCCGGCTGTTGCCGTGATGTCTACACCTGCGGAGGCTGTGTCAGGAACGGCAGCTTATCTGACGATCTGTTTTCTCGGGATTCCTTTTATTACGGCGTATAATGTGATCAGTTCGATTTTCCGCGGACTGGGGGATTCTAAAAGTCCGATGTATTTCATCGCAGTTGCATGTGCGGTGAATATTATACTGGATTATCTGTTTATCGGATTTTTCCATCTGGGAGCTTCCGGTGCTGCGCTTGGCACAACACTTTCCCAAGCGTGCAGTGTTCTGTTTGCACTGATTGCCATTAAACGTAAGCAGACCGGACTTTCTCTTTCCGGAGACTGTTTCCGCCCACAGAAAAAACCGCTTGGCAAAATTCTGAATATTGGGATTCCGGTAGCGCTTCAGGACGGATTTATTCAGATTGCTTTCATTATTATTACGATCATTGCCAATCGGCGCGGACTGAACGCAGCCGCTGCTGTCGGCATTGTGGAAAAAATCATCAGCTTTCTGTTCCTGATTCCGTCTTCCATGCTTTCGACTGTTTCTGCACTCGCAGCTCAGAATATCGGTGCCGGAAAGTATGACCGTGCAAAGCAGACGCTTCGCTATGCCATGATGATCGCCATTGGATTTGGTCTGGTCGTCTCTATATTGATCCAGTTTATCGCAGCTCCGGTTGTCGGACTTTTCACTGCAGACGCAGCCGTTATTCTTCTCGGCGCACAGTACATTCGCGGATATATCTGGGATTGTATTTTTGCCGGCGTTCATTTCAGTTTCAGCGGATACTTCTGTGCATGCGGAAGATCTGGAATTTCATTTTTACATAACCTGATCGCTATTTTGTGCGTGCGTATTCCGGGTGTTTATCTGACTTCAAAAATTTTCCCGCATACACTGTTTCCGATGGGACTCGCAACCGCTACCGGCTCCTTATTGTCTGTGATCATCTGCATCATTGCTTACCGATGGTTATGTGAAAAATCCGGAAAATAGAATACAGGATCGGACTCTCACGGATTTCTCCAGATCATCAAAAATGGTGACTCACTACGAGCCACCATTTTTGATGATCACTTATCTGATATGCGCTTCTTCATGTGCAAGCAGCCATTCTTTCTTTTCAAGTCCACCGGCATATCCGGTCAGGCTTCCGTCGCTTCCGATGACCCGGTGACAGGGAATAATCACAGAAATTGGATTATGTCCGACCGCACCTCCGACTGCCTGCGGCGAGATACTTTTCGCGCCCCGTTTTACTGCAAGGATCTTTGCGATCTTTCCATAAGTAATGGTACATCCATATGGGATTTTTGCGATAATCTTCCATACTTCTTTTCGGAAATCACTTCCTGCAGGTGCAAGAGGAAGTTCTTCCGGATCCGGATCCTGCCCTGCAAAATACCGATCCAGCCAGTACTCTGCCTGATCCAGTACCGGCAAGTCTTTCTTCTCTTCAAAATCTTCTATAATCTTGTCCATATAGTATTTCTGTCCTTCAAACCATGCACCGACAAGTACATCCTCCCGTGCTCCAAGCGTAATTTTCCCGATCGGCGAATCATAGTAGCTTACATACAGCATTTTTCATTCTTCCCCTTTTTCATCCGTCCTGATACCCATGTTTTTGAGGATTGCGAGAGTGCAAAGCACGTAGCAATCTGGTATCAAAGGGGTCAAAATACCTTTGGACCCCAACATCTTAAAAATAAAAACAAAATTCCTTAACTTTTGTATCATTCAAATTATAAAATGGAGATTTTTTCCTGTCAATCTTCTTATCCGCGAATTTGCCCATTTCCAAAGATCACATACTTTTTCGTGGTAAGGGCTTCCTGCCTCATCGGTCCGCGGGCATGAAGTTTCTGGGTACTGATTCCGATTTCCGCCCCGAATCCAAATTCGCTTCCGTCAGTAAATCTGGTTGACGCATTGACATACACTGCCTTCTGCCGGCAATGTCAGAACGAAATCAAATATGTTATTCTTATTCATTTTATGCATATCACTCATCTCGCCGGTTCCTTTCTTCCTTTAGCGTGTTACCTTGTTACTTTTTGTTATATTTTACTGGTTTTTGTGTAAATGTCAGGTATTTTTCTGATTTATCTTTATATTTTCTGTTTAATCTTCTTCTATCCTTCTTTTTTCTTATTACTCTCTTTCCTTTTTTATACATAATTATGCATATTTTATGTATATTTTTACTTTTATTTGCATAAAATAACATTTTTAAAAGTTTTTTCATTTTATTATTGCATAAATATAAAAAATGGTGTATAGTGGGTTGTGAATTGAATACAAAAGAAAATTTTTAGGAGGTTTATATACAATGAAAGAAAAAGTAGTTCTTGCATATTCTGGTGGTCTTGATACTACCACACTGATCCCTTGGTTAAAGGAGACATTTGATTACGAAGTTATCTGCTGCTGTATCGACTGCGGACAGGGCGAAGAGCTGGATGGTCTTGATGAAAGAGCAAAACTCGCAGGTGCTTCTAAATTATACATCGAAGATATCACTGATGATTTCTGTGACAACTATATTATGCCATGTGTACAGGCAAATGCTGTTTACGAAAATGCATACCTTCTCGGAACTTCTATGGCTCGTCCGGCAATCTCCAAGAGACTTGTTGAAGTAGCAAGAAAAGAAGGTGCTACTGCTATCTGCCACGGTGCTACCGGAAAAGGAAATGACCAGATCCGTTTCGAGCTTTCTATCATGGCTCTTGCCCCGGATCTTAAGATCATCGCTCCTTGGAGAATGACAGATCTGTGGACACTTCAGTCACGTGACGATGAGATCGCTTACTGTAAAGCTCACGGAATCGATCTTCCGTTTGACGCAAGCCACAGCTATAGCCGTGACCGTAACTTATGGCACATCAGCCACGAAGGACTGGAACTTGAAGATCCATCCTGCGAACCAAATTACGCTGATCTTCTTGTTCTTGGAAATACACCGGAAAATGCACCGGATGAAGATGAATATGTAACTATGACATTTGAAGAAGGTGTTCCGAAGACAATCAACGGCGAAGCCATGAAGGTTTCTGATATCATCCGCAAACTCAACGAACTTGGCGGCAAGCATGGTATCGGTATCGTTGATATCGTTGAGAACCGTGTTGTTGGTATGAAATCCCGTGGTGTTTATGAAACTCCTGGTGGAACAATCCTGATGGAAGCTCACAAACAGCTTGAAGAACTGGTTATCGACCGTGCTACCATGGAAGTTAAGAAAGATCTTGGCAACAAACTCGCTCAGGTTGTATACGAAGGAAAATGGTTCACACCACTTTGTGAAGCTCTTCGTGCTTTCGTAAAATCTACCCAGAAATATGTTACAGGTGAAGTTAAATTCAGACTTTACAAAGGAAATATCATTAAAGCCGGAACTACTTCTCCATACTCACTTTACAATGAATCTCTGGCAAGCTTCACAACTGGTGATATGTACGATCATCATGATGCAAGCGGATTCATCACTCTGTTCGGACTTCCGCTGAAGGTTCGTGCGATGAAGAATCTTGAGGTAAACAACAAATAATTGTATATCCCCATACTGACAGATTTAAAGGACGTTGATATGAAATTATCAGCGTCCTTTTTCTGAGCAAGCCAACGCTTAAAAGGTTCCGCTTTTGGCGAGGGTCTACATGAAATGTAAGTTTCACTCCAACAGGCTCGTCAGGCATACAATGTCATTTTTATAATTATGCTATAGTAGTTATCAGCCATTTATGATTCATATAAAGGCATATCCACCCCGTATTCTCTATCAATCCCCATACAGATCTGCTCAGATATTTAATCCGACAGATATACACCTTACTTTCCGCTTTCAGGCAGCTCTCCCAGTGATAGTTTCCCCGGCACAACGCAGTTCCAAGACCGGGAGACGCGCGCAAAGTAAGATCATATTTCAGGCGATACTTCCCTGGTTTTATTTCGGGAAGTTCCTTACAAAATTGCAGATCTGGCATGAATTTCATTCCCATTTCTTCTGCTTTCTATCATTATATGATACCACAGGCATAGTCGTTCTTATTCTGTCAGTTCTTGCTCTTTAATCTTCAACCAGTCCTCTTTCCACTACATTTTCCACGGCATCCATCTGTTCCAGGATTTCTTCACGGCGTTCATCCAAAAGTAAACCTTTGTTGTATTTGTAATACATCGCACAGTCATTTTCCCGCAGGAACGCAATGCTGTACACATTACTGTTGAGTTCCGTGACAAATACTGCCATTTCCTGGCTCTCGCCGAAAGCAGATTCCAGGAATTCAAAGCAGTGATTCAGTGTTTCCAGTGTCTTATCTGCCATTTGCTCTCTCTGCTCTTCTTCGCTGTCAAATGTGGCCTTTACAGGCTCAAATTCTGGAGCTTTCTGGTATTCTTCCAATTTGCATAAAATACGCTCCATACGGTGCATTTCCGCCTTTGTAAGCTGTCCGGCGGCCTTCTTCTGTTCAACTTCCCGCCTAAGAGACTGAATTTTCGCAGCAAGGACCTCTCCCGGAACTGCACCTTCCTTTTGCAATTCCTCTTTATAAGCACACAGCTGAGCAAACAGTCCCTCCACAAATTTTTCCATCTCATATTCTTCTTTAAAAAGTTCTGCCATCTTTCCGACCAGAAGATTTACCACACTCAGCCGCTCATCAAACGACGCAAATTTCAAACGTTCTAAGGTATCTTTTTCATAATATCCTGCAAGGATCCGCTCCAGTCCATACTCCTTCTGATACTTTCGGTAAAGCTCCAGATAATTTGCAAAATCCTTCGCTGTCTTCCAGTGCTGGAGGTACTGATGCACAACCTCACGATCCACCTCTTTACCAAGCTTTTCATAAACCTGGATCAACTTTGACAGGTCTTCCCATCCTCTGGCTGTGACAAACATTTTTCCATCTACTGTATTTTCCATACGATAGAAATTCTCTTTTCGAAGTTCCAGATAAGAAAGCACTGCAGGATGGATTCCAACCTGATACGCATATTCCTTCCAGACATCAAAATCAGCTTCCACATCGATCCGCTTGATCCGGTCCAGTGTCACCACATCAAATTCCCGCACCGACTTATTATATTCCGGCGGATTCCCTGCCGCCACAATGATCCATCCCTCCGGCACACTCTGATTACCAAACATCTTGCACTGTAAAAACTGCAACATAGTCGGCGCCAACGTCTCTGAAACACAGTTGATCTCATCGATAAACAGGATTCCCTCTTTCATGCCGCTCTGCTCTATCTTTTCATATACAGCAGCAATGATCTCACTCATCGTATACTCGGTTACCGAATACTCTTTTCCACCGTAGATCTTTTTCTGAATAAATGGAAGCCCGATCGCACTCTGTCTGGTATGGTGCGTGATCGTATACGCAACCAGTCCGATCTTACATTCCCTTGAAATCTGCTCCATGATCTGTGTTTTTCCAATTCCCGGAGGTCCCATCAGAAGGATCGGTCTCTGATGGATTGCCGGAATCTGATATTCTCCATATTCATCCTTCATCAGGTATGCCTGCACCGCATCCTTGATTTCCTGTTTTGCACGTTTAATATTCATCTATTTCTCACTCCTCTCAAATCTTCTTCATCCAGAACCAGTTTCATCGCCCACGGCGGAACTTCCTGTTCTTCTGCCCCGTCGTCCATAAATACAAACGCGGTCTGGTACAAAGGCATTTTCTGCGGATAAATCCCCTGTCCATCGGTAAAATAGATCACACCCTTCAGTTCAGTGAACCGGTGCGTCGCGATCAGCTCATCAATATAGGCAAACGCCGGTCTGAAATCCGTTCCACCTTCCCCGACAAGATCCAACTTTTCCATATATTCCTGTAATTCTTCTTTACAGGTAATCTTCCGGTCCGACTGCACCTGGTCATCACATTGTATAATGTGGATATTGACTCTCTGAAAAAAGCTCCCTGCTTCACTTAAAATGCCATAGGTCTCCTCCAGAAATTTTTTTACCAGATCTCCTGAACAGGACATGGAAGTATCGATCACGATTGCAAAATCCTCCACTTTTTTCACTTCTTTCCACTCCTGCGGCTCGATCAGAGGCATATTTCCATAAAGGCGCAATCCATAACTGTAAAATACATAATCAAAGCTGTCATCATCCACGGTAACCTCTTCCTTCAGCACAGCAAATTTGCGCAGAAAGCTGCGGTAGTCATATCGCTGTCGGTTCTCAACCCGGACCTGATCCAGAAAATGCCCGGTATTTGATGCTGCTTCTTTCGAAAAAGTTTCCATATCGGTCTGCATTTTCTCGCTGATATCCTGCCACCTCTGGTTCATCTCACTTTTCCGGTCATCATCCTCATCTTTTGCCCAGTACTTGTGATCATCCACGGTAAATTCCCGGGCCATGCGCTCCATCTCTCTGTCCGAAAGCTTCCATCTTACCAGTACTCCATAAATTTTTTCCGCTGTAAATACCTTGATTTCCTCTTTCAGATCCCGGTAGGTTCTCTGTCTGATCCAGGACTGGCTTTTTCGTATATTCTGGAGGTTCCAGTCGTCAATCACAGATTCTACCGCAATATCCGCCGCCAGGTTCCATACAAGCTCTTCCCGTCCATTTCTGCGAAATACATGTCGGAAAATGCAGTGCAGAACCAGATGTAGATAGGCGCGGTTTACCTCGATCCGGTTCTGCCTGTACTCACCTCCCAGCATCTGCCCGTTAAAATACATTGTCTCTCCGTCTGTAGCAAGAAGGTCTACTGAAAAATCCTGTACATAATAAAACGCCGAAAGCGCCACATCCATAAATCTCATCTTCATATACAGTTCGTTCCTCGTCAGAACCAGTATTTTATGTCCGATTTCTTCCAGACCCTGTTCTAATGACATTTCTTCCAATCTTTCCACCTTCTTTTACAATACAAACTTTTTCTTCTTTTTTGGAAAACTACGGTAACGCTCGTCCATCAAAATAGCTGAAATCTCGGTCTGTCCTGCATCTGCCGCATAAGTAATCGTTTTTTCCAACGCTTGTTCATCAAAATAATGCTCTCTGCAGCAAAAAAGCAGAACCTCCTGCGGATCTCCGGCGGCGATTTCGCGTCTTTCTTTCACCGCATGGATACAGCTTTCTCCAATTCCTTCCATATGCGCCTTTACATAATTTTCATAGCGCAGCTTTGCCGCATCTTCCAGCTTCCACGGATATCGCAGACGCGTCAGAGCCACACTGAAAATTGCCTCTTCCGAATCTCTTGCTTCAGAAAGTGCAAACAGCCGGTCGTATTTTCCATAATCCAGTTCCCGCCGGTAAAAGCACTCCCTGTACTCTCCACCGGAACCATAATAATGCGTCTCCACGATCCGCGCCGGCGTATTTTCCACCGCATCTGCGTAATATTCCGGAAACAGGATCTTCGTCTCCGTTCCCTGATAACGCAGTGTTGCAATGATCTGATACCGGATCTCCGTCAGAATTTCCTTAAGACAGGACTTATTTCCATCCATAAAATCAATCTCCACCTTCTCCAGACGGCATCCGGTAAATACCCCGCTCCCCATCCGCACGATTGCATCTGTCCCATGGAAAAGTTTCAGATTCATACATCCATAAAACGCATAATTTCCAATTGACTGTACGGTAGACGGAAGATGGATCTCCCTTACTATTCCACCACAGCAGAGTTCTTCCGGCTGCGCAAAACGATCATCCTCTTCATCTGTCTCTGCCTGATAAACAGATGCATTTTTCTCTTCTTCATCTTTATGCAGTGAAAATGTATATGGAGCAATGCGGATGACAGGAATTCCCTCTATCTGCTCCGGTACTTTTATGATTCCTGAATCCTGCCAGATCCTGAGAATTTCCAGTCCGTTTTCTATTTTCTGATATTGTATCTTCATAAATTTCACTCCTGAAATTGATTCTGTCTGTTCTATCCAATTAAGGATTATAGCAAAAAAAAGCAGATTTTTCCATTATCCACTTCACACAATATATCGAAATCTCACGAAATATATCGTTATGGACAAAATTATTTACATATTTATAGAATTCCTTTATTCTATAGTTAGATAGTCGGTATGAATATTTGAAGGAGGTACTTATGTATGACGTCAGGCATGTATTAAGAAAAGCCGGTCTCCGTTCCACCTACTCTGGTTATAACTATCTTGCTTCAGCAGTCGCTCTCGTTCTCAAAGATCAGGAATTTTATATGAAGAACGTAACCTCTAATCTCTACCGTGTTGTCGGCGAGCAGTATGGCGTTTCCAACATGTGCGTTGAAGCCGCCATCCGCACAATGATCAACAGTTATTGGAATCAGAATTCCAATAAAATTTTAAGCCCACTGCTTGGTTATCCTGTATTTGACAAACCGACCGCATCCGAATTTATTTCGATGCTGGCTGATTATATCCAAGATCATTCCTCTCGTTAATTATTAGATACTGGTAGAACTTATGCATTATCGCATATCAGCATGGTATATACAGAATAACATTAGTAGGCAGGCATTTAAAAAAGGTGCAGCCTATGAGGTTGCACCTTGTTTATCGAACCGGATTTTTATAACATATTTTTTATAATTGGGGACGTTTTTCCATACTCGCTGTTTTAGTTGCCACAGCTACAATTTGAATCCTTATCAAACTCCGGATTGATTGCATAAAAGTTCTTACTGTTCAGATTATCCTGAACGATTCTTAAACTTTCTCCAAATCTTTGGTAATGTACAATTTCCCGCTTTCTCAAAAAACGAATCGGATCACATACTTCCGGGTCTTTTACAAGCCTTAAAATGTTGTCATACGTCGTCCTGGCTTTCTGTTCCGCAGCCATATCTTCATGTAAATCTGTAATTGGGTCACCCTTGGACTGAAAATAAGTTGCTGTCCACGGTGTTCCACTGGCTGCCTGCGGCCAAAGTGCAAGTGTGTGGTCCACATAATATTTATCAAAACCAGAAGCCTTAATTTCCTCCGGAGATAAATCCTTGGTAAGCTGGTAAACAATGGCACATATCATTTCCATGTGGGCAAGTTCCTCTGTGCCAATATCGGTTAAAATTCCTGTCACTTCTTTGTACGGCATGGTGTACCTCTGTGATAAATAACGCATGGACGCAGCTAATTCTCCATCCGGTCCACCGAACTGACTGATGATTACCTGGGCCATCTTCGGATTGGTCTGGGTAATTTTTACGGGATATTGTAAACGTTTTTCATAATTCCACATAAACTAACACCCTCCTTCCTGCCACGGCCATGGCTCATTGATCCAGTTCCATCTGTCTGAGCAGGAAGGAACAGCGGTATCTACTGTGAGTGGTCCATAATATTTTGCATATTCTTTCAACAACTGGTTCCTTTTTTTATTATATTCATAAAAATAGTCCAGTGCTTCCTGATCACGAGGATGAGTGTCCAGATAAAGCTTCACATCATCTACCGCAAAGCTCGCATGACCAATCTGCATCAGGAGATCTTTTCTACAAGGTTTGGAATTTGGCATTTCATTCATGCATTACATCCTCCTTTCCCCTTAAACGGAAGATCAAGCTCTTCGAATATGGTTCCTCTGTGGAATCCTTTTCCGACTTCGTATATGTGTCTCCAGCTCTGCCATGGCACATAAGCCATTGCGATCGGCATTCCATCTAACGCATCGTCCCGGTCGCTACATCCAGATCGTTCTCGGTAAACAGGTACTGCCATCGATGGATTTCTTCCATCATTGTTCGCCATACATGAATTACTATTACAGCTATTGTTATTATTGCCACACCCACAATTTGCACGTCTCATATATGGATTATTATTTCTGCAATTTTGCATTGTTTTGGCTCCCCTTTCTTATATCTGCAATATTATTGTATGGTAATTTTTTAAAAAGGGTTCTGACTTTTGCATCCGGCATAATCTGATGCCCGTTTCCGTTTCAAACAGGTCGTAACATCAATAATGCCGCCAGACCATTTCTGATCTGACGGCATCTTTCTTTAGTATTTTATGATGTAACCGGATTGCTCCATTGCTATGCAATTCCCGCAATCCTCGAACACCTCATACTCCCATAAAACGGCGTGTTCACATCATTTTATGAATTTTTACCAAGTGTAACCTTGATATCTTTCTCTGTATATTCACCATTCTTATCCGGGATCTGTACGGTAAGCGTTACCTCTTCTCCGGCTTTATAATACTGAAGTTGTTCCTGAAGAGAGCTCATACCACTGATGGAACTTCCCTCAAAACCAGTAATGATCGATCCTTTTGTAAGACCGGCTTTCTCAGCTCCGCCACCACTCATAACTTCTTTGACATAAACACCGGTCGGCATATTGTACATCTGTGCACCTTCTTCAGATACATCGTATCCCTTGATTCCAAGATATCCTCTTTCTTCATCTGAAACCTTGCTTCTTGTCTCTTTATTCATCAGATTCTGGATAACATCACTTGCATCAGAAATCGGAATCGCAAATCCCATACCCTCTACTGCCGAGCTGTTGATCTTTGCAGAGTTGATACCGATTACCTCACCATTTGCATTCAGAAGAGCTCCACCACTGTTACCAGGGTTGATTGCTGCATCTGTCTGGATGTATTCTCCGTCAAATCCATCAATTGTTCGTCCGGTTGCACTGACGATACCAGTTGTAACAGACTGCCCATAGCCAAGCGCATTACCGATTGCAATAGCAGGTTCTCCAACCTTCAGAGAATCTGAATCTCCAAGTGTTGCAACCTTAATCGCATTCATTGTATCGTCTGAAATTTTATCAAGCGGAACGGCTACGACTGCAAGATCCCTTGCGGAGTCTGTTCCTTTAATCTGCGCTTCCACGCTGTTACCATCATTAAATGTAACAGTAAGTGTATCGCTTCCTTCTACAACATGGTTATTGGTAACAACCAGGAGTTCTGAATCATTCTGGCTGATGATGATACCGGATCCGGCGCTTTCACTCTCCTGCTGGCTGATTCCTCCGAAGAAATTCTGTACTTCCTGTACGCTCATATTGGTAATAGAAACAATTGACGGAAGTGTATTTTCAACGATATCTGATACATCAGATGTCACTGTACTGGTAGATGTTGTAAGCTTTGCGTTCGATACAGTCTTTGTTGTGCCTACGGTACTCTTTGTATTCTTTCCAAGCAGCTTACCAGTCAGATAACTGGTTCCCTGCATCGTCACACCGCCGACTGCCCCAAATAATACGGCTGCTCCTACAACAAGTGCTACTTTTTTCATGTAACCTTTTTTCGGCTTTGAAGTCTTCGGATCCTTCTGTGGTCCTGCTCCGAATCCCTGCTGATTGCCTGCTCCTCTATTTTCATCTGAATCTGGTCTGTAATAATTGTACTGATTGTCCATCATTCAAGACTCCTTTCTTTTCCTTTTCTATAGTTAAGAGTTTAGCCCATAATTGTGATGAAAGTGTGATAAAATATGAAAAAAAAGATGAACGGCACATTTTTATGTCGTCCATCTCGTTTATTCAACAGGAAATTCCGCTGGAACTTCTTGCATCACTTTATTCAACCGTTACAGATTTCGCCAGATTACGCGGCTTATCTACATCCAGTCCCTTTGCAACGGATACATAATATCCCATCAGCTGCAGCGGAATCACTGCAAGCGATGCCTCAAAATGCTCATCTGTCTTCGGAATGTAAACCACAAAATCAGCAGTATCCTCAATGCTGTAATTGCCATAAGTTGTAAGTCCCATCAGATATGCACCACGGCTCTTGCACTCTACCATGTTGCTGATCGTCTTTTCATATAATTCCGGCTGTGTCAGCACACCGATCACAAGCGTTCCATCCTCTATCAGAGAAATGGTTCCGTGCTTGAGTTCTCCCGCTGCATATGCCTCTGAATGAACGTAACTGATCTCTTTCATCTTCAGGCTGCCTTCCATACAGATTGCATAATCAATTCCACGTCCGACAAAAAATGCGTCCTTTGCGTTTGCCTGCTTTGCTGCAAACCACTGGATTCTTTCTTTATCTTCAATAATCTTTTCAATCTTCTCCGGGATTGCCTGTAATTCGGCAATATAATTTTCATACTGCTCTTCAGTGATTGTATTTTTTACTTTGGCAAACTGAATTGCAAGGATGTAAGAAGCCATCAGCTGTGTACTGTACGCTTTCGTTGTTGCCACAGAGATCTCCGGTCCTGCAAGAGTATAGAATACCTTATCCGCTTCTCTTGCAATAGAAGATCCGACTACATTGACAATTCCAAGTGTACGGATTCCCTGTGCTTTTGTCTCACGGAGCGCTGCAAGACTGTCTGCGGTCTCTCCTGACTGGCTGATAATGATCACCAGACCATTTGGATCCAGAATTGGCTTACGGTAACGGAATTCAGAAGCCAGCTCCACACGAACAGGAATCTTCACCAGATCCTCGATCACATACTGTGCCACCATACCTACATGGTAAGCAGAACCACATGCTACAATGTAAATCTGGCTTGTTCTCCGGATATCCTCTTCCGCTAATCCGATATCTGTCAGATCAATCTTTCCGTCTTTTAATACAGAATTCAGAGTATCCTTAACCGCTCTTGGCTGCTCATGGATCTCTTTCATCATAAAATGCTCAAAACCAGCTTTTTCAGCTGCCTCTGCATCCCAGTCAACAGTTTTCATTTTTTTCTGGATCTCTTCTCCGTCCAGATTGTAGAAGGTAATTTCCTCTTTGCTGACCTTTGCCATCTCCAGGTTGCCAATATAGTATACATTTCTTGTATATTTCAAAATAGCCGGCACATCTGATGCAATAAAACTTTCTCCATCTCCTACGCCAAGAATCATCGGACTGTCTTTTCTTGCCACATAAATTTCTTCCGGATAATCCTTGAACATCACAGCAAGCGCATAAGATCCACGAATACGGACCAGAGAATGGTTGATCGCATCTACCGGTGTTCCTTCATACTTTTTATAATAATAATCGATCAGCTTAACAGCAACCTCTGTATCCGTCTCAGAGTAGAATGTATATCCTTTGCGGAGCAGCTTGTTCTTTAACTCCTGATAGTTTTCAATAATACCGTTGTGTACAGCAACTACATTGCCATCGTCACTCATATGCGGATGCGCATTGTTCTCTGACGGTTCCCCGTGTGTTGCCCATCTGGTGTGACCGATTCCACAGGTTCCCGGAACGGCTGCACCACCATTTGTCTTCTCAAACAGTACTTTCAAACGGCCTTTCGCCTTGATAACTTCTGTCTCTTCTGTTCCATTACGAACAGCAAGTCCTGCTGAATCATATCCACGATACTCCAGCTTCGACAGTCCATCCAGTAAGATCGGAGCCGCCTGCTGCGATCCAACATATCCTACGATTCCACACATTTATCTATATCCTCCAGTCTTTTTTGCGAAAATAAATTTTACTCTTTTCGTTACATTGTAGCAAATATGGGACTTTTTGTAAAGAATAAGCGGGAATAACAATCGTCATCCCCGCCTTTCTCTTTAATCCAAATCAATAAAATCCATTTCGAAAGTATCACCTTTTTTACGCTTTTCTTTCTTGATATTATAATCATCGAACGAATCAAAGTCGTCATCATCAAACTCATCAACGCTACGAGTATCATCACTTATTCCTTCGTCATCATAATCATCGTCGAAGTCATCATCATAATAATCATCATCGTCGAAATCATCATCGAAGTCGTCATAATCATCTTCGAAATCATCATCCTGTCTCTTTTTGAACTGTGATTTCTTTTCTGCCTTAACAGGCTGGATCGGTTTTACCGGATTACGTTGCGGCTCATCGTCCAATTCATATTCATCATACAGATCATCCAACTCTCTGTTGCGGTTATGTAACTTCACAACGGAAACAAGAAGGAAGATTACCAGAAGAATAACGATAACTGCTGCCGCTGCTACAAACCAGATCAGATGATCGGAAATCTTTTCTAAAATTGCGTCAAACTTGCTTGCACTCTTCTTATCCGGTGTAGTCGCAGACTTCGGAGTCTCCATTCTCTGATAAGTATGCTCTACAGAGTCATATAAATAGAGGGATTCTTCACCGTCATTATTTACTGCATATAATACATAGAAACCATCGCGGTCCGGTTCATCCCAGATTTCAAAAGTCTTGCCGTTGATCTCCAAATTTCCTTTTGAATACTTTGATGGCATAGACACTTTACTGCCTGCATCAAAAATTACGATAGAATAAGTATCTGAAATCACAACCTGTTCTGCCGGTGAGAAGCTGCTGTCAGATGAATCATACATCCAGAAATCGCCTTTTCCATCACCGTCTACCAGGTAAGCCATCTGAAGTCCTGTCTTTTCCTGCACAGCACCTTTATACGTCGAATCATTATAAGTAAGCTCTCCTGCTGTAAATCCAGCTGGAATCATGCTGTCTGAGAAATCACCGGATAAGGTATACTCCTGACCATCAATCGTGACACTTGCTCCATTCGCAACATCTTTAATCTTGCTTGGATCTCCTGCTCCGATCGTAACATCCGCATATCCTTCTTCACATGCCACACTTGATCCAGCGCTGTCTGTAACCGTCGCATCTCCCTGTTCAAGTCTTGTACTTCCTTCCTGGAGAGCCTGGAATTTCATTGTAAACTCAATCCGGTCACTGCTTCCGTCACCTGAACCTCTAAATGTCAGATTACCATCCGTGTCTGCATTCACTCCGTCTCCCTCTTCAAATCGCATATAAGAAGGATCGTAAGTCATATGAATCGTCGCGTCTCCGATTACATCTCCGCTGACAACTGCTGTACCTGTGATCGTAAATTCATCCCCGACACTTGTCTCAAGATCAGAAAAGAATATCACACCATTTGCAGCTAGCGCCATCACAGAAAAACCTGGTACGATCAGACATACAGACAAAAGAATTGTCGCTATTTTTTTCGTAAACTTCATCTTCATGTACTTTCCTCTTTCTAACCATATTAATTGTAAGTATAAATACTCTTAGACTCTATCTTACACTTTTTATGGGGAAATGTCTACTTGTTTGTAGAATTTCTCATTGTATCAATTTACGGACAACTCCGTTCTGCTTTTTTTATCTGAAGAAAAACCCCGGCATAAACCGGAGTTCTTCTCTAATTTACATTTTCTGTTGTCCCGCCTGCATTGCTTTCTGCGCCTCCACCGGGATCCGGAGTTGGTGTTGAATCCGGTGCCGGATCTGGTGTTGGTGTCGGATTTGGCGCTGGATCCGGTTCCGGCGTTGGAACTGGAGTCGGTTCCGGCGTTGGAGCTGGAGTCGGTTCCGGCGTTGGAGTTGGTTCTACATAAGTATTATCATCATATCCTCCATTCCATGAATTGTCCCAGGAATTTCCTCCGTCATACCAGTAATCATTCGATCCGTCATTATAATTATACTGATAATTATCCTGCGTATACCCCTGCCATGCATCCGGCGTTTCAATACCACTTGTATCTACACCTGCATCTGGCTGATTCATTGGCTGGTCCTGATTATCGGTATTTTCCTCCTGCTGGTTTTCAGCCTCTTCAGCTCTTTTCTTTTTCAAAATGTTAATATCTACATCGTTAATCAGCATATCGTAGAATGTAGATTTCTTTTTCAGTTCCTTATCTAATTTTTCTCTTCCGCATTGTTCTGTAAGAGTCTCCACACCTGAAAATAAATTCACACCAAGACCAAGTTTCTCTCCTGTAATCTCTGCTCCCAATGCTGCAAGTGTCGTTGGAAACATATCCATTGTAGAAAATTCTCGATTATGTGTTTTTTCAAAAGAAGTATCAAGATTTTCTGGTAAATTTATAAATGCATTATATACACTTCTCTCATAATCGTCACTCACATCATTACAAAAATCAGAATCCATTGTTAAATGATCCCCGCTTATTATAATTGTTGTATTCTCATAAAATGGCTGCTCCTGAATCCACTTAACAAATGCATCAACCTGTCTACTTGAACATGCCATTACATTTGCATATTGATTATCTCCAAATTCATTTTGACACTGCTCACATACATATCCATCTTCAAAATGAGTATCTACTGTCAACATTGTAAAATTAAATGGCTCGTCCTTTGTTCCTATTTCGCTTAACTTTTCTTTTGCATTTTCAAATAACTTTTGATCTTCATACCCCCACCATACCCAATAACCTTCTGGGATTTTTCCTTCTTCTACAGCCGTAGTATAATCAAATATTTCTGTTTTACCATGACTCTCAAAGTATGTTCTCCTTCCTCCAAAAGTAGCATCTGATCCAATCATAAAATATTGATTATATCCTTCTTCTGATAAAATATCTTCTAAATTTTTTGCTCTTGAAGAAAAGGATGTCTGCTCCGCTAATGTATCATTAATATCCTCATTCACATTTCTAATATCTTCTGTATTTTTTATTGGAATTCCAGATGTCTGAGCAAAAATTCCTCCCATCGTCCATGTGCATCCATACGCAGGATATCCTCCTCCCAACTTATCGCTTTGAGAAAAATTAGTATTTTCTTCTGCAAGAGTCGTCAATTCCGGAATACAGTTGAAATCCATTCCACCGCCATCTTCTTTTGACGCATAAGTGGATTCCATTGACTCCAGATAAATATAAATCAGATTTCTTTTTTGTTCCGGAAATGTAATCTTCGTTGTACGTGGATCCACATAATTCTGTTCAATAAAATGCGATTCTTTCTTCTGACTTACCAGATATTCTTTTACATCCAATTCATCATATACTTCATAAGCCGCCCTTCCTGCACTTCCACAGGCAATCACAGCTACAAGAAATAACGCAATCATACATTTTCCATGCTTATTCCTTAATCCTATAATCAGGAAAATAGATAAAAATAATACTAATACTGCCAATGGTACGCATGCATTGATCCCATCCAGTACTACATCTGAGTTTGTCCCATCAAGCGGTACTTTCAGATGAAAAATAATTTCATCGATAGACAACAGCCCCCACGTGTCTAATACCCAGTTCCCCAGATTATAAAGAATAAATCCAAGAACCGATATTATGATCATTAGAATACAATAGAATCCATATCCGATACTCTTTATCTTTGGTTTTTTCATTTTCCTTTCATTTCCTTTACTTAGTATTTACAAACATACATAATATAGTAAAGCATAAATATAAAAAAATTGCAATATTCACAAGCAATACAAATTCTAAAAAATGTTTCATTCTGTCATTGCTTAATAACTTACACTTAGTTTTTAAAGCCAAAAATTTTTCTAACCAAAGTAATCTTTGATAAAACAAATGCACCCCCTAAATCTAAAAGCACTTTACCGGCAATAATCAAAATCAACTGAATATTTGCTGACATTCCATTCACAACATATTTTTCTGTTATCTGCCACCACGGAAGAAGATCAAGTTCTACAATATGCACACACAATATCAACAAACTATATCTTCCAAGATATGCCAAACTTCCACCAATATATTTCGTCCTACACTCAATAATTTTGGAGATTAAAATAACAATCACACATGCACATATACAGCCAAAAATATCTATTATCCCTCGTCCAATATCACAATGCACTAACCAGAACGATTGGAAATTTTTTATAAATGAAATCCAAGTAAGTAGTGCAAAAAGAACTGAAAAGATTTTCACTTCCTTTGGCAACTCACTAATTTTAGTCTTTGCGCCCCTCCAGAGATATCCCATATAAATGAACATTGTAGCACATGCTCCTGCCTGTATGCTAAAAGGAAACCAAAATATTCTTCTTGAAAAATATCCTACTGCAAACAAACCCACTATAAATAACAATCTAATATATTTATCAAACTTGAACGATATTCTCAAGAAAATACTTCCCCAGAAAGTTGCCCACAAAAACCATATTGCACCAATTCCCGGTATCCAGAATGGCTCTGTATATGTATCACCTGCTCCATATAAAGCTGCATAACACCAGTTTTGAAATTCATCAAAAGCATTATTCCACCATACGCCCTTTAACGTTCCAATAATGATTATGACTATGCTGGTTATTATATATGGAACAAGCAATGTTCTTGCCTTATTTTTTATAAAACCATTCAAATCGCGCTTCTTATTCGTAAAATATCCTGTAATAAAGAAAAAAATAGGAACATGAAATGTAAACACAATTCGATTAATACTGGCATTTCCTAAATGGCCTAATATAATACAGATCATTGCTATCCCTTTAGCTATATCTATATATTGCAGTCTGGTACTTTTTGTTTTCATAACATTTATCCCCCACTCAATTTCCACATTTTCTCTGTCTTTTTCCGATATCCTTCACATCAAAATTCGCAAACGGAAGCATCAAAAACACATCATAATACGCTTCAAACATATGATGCTCCATTACTGAATGAATGCAGACAATTGCCATAGCCATTAACATATATGGAAGATTTAAGTTTTTGATTATTATAATTGAAATAATCAGCATAACCAGTATAAATACCACCCGTCCTAACCTCATCAAAATATTCACATAAGAACTATCAATAAAGAAATAGTCTGCTACCACTTCTGTTGATCCTCCATTTCCACGCATTGGAATGTCCTGTTCCCATATCTGAACATCATACCTGTCAAAAACTTCTTTTCCTAAAGAAAGTCTCGTTGAAAAAAGAGTATTTAATTTTGCCATCCATTCTATATCTGGTCGATAAAATCTTGATACTAAGATCATAAATCCAGCTAAACCATATGGTGCCACCAGACATAAAATTTTTAGTAATAGTGATGCTATATATCCCTTTCCTTTCTTTGCAGCTAATTTGTTTCTAATTTTCAAATAAACAACACATATAATCAAAATCATCATTACAATTTCACTATTCCGTACATCACAATATTTTGCAAAAAGAACCACACTGATTATCATCATTCCAATTTCTATCCATGTGCATCTTGCCTGTCGGAGTACAATCCATGCTGTTATCATAAAAACAATGCCCGCCGCAAAATCTGTAGGATAAATAAACCCAAATGACATCCGCACCTGATCTCCCCTATGGTAAACCAAATTCGTGATAACTCCTGTATATCCTGCAATCATCGTACAGATTGTCATCGGAATTTCTACAATCAAATATACCTTTAAAATTTCTCTATAATCAATATCATTTGCACCAGCAATCAATAATCCCGTTTCAAGCAATGCATCAACTCCAGAATATCTCCTTGCAATTACAAATGATCCAATAATCAGAAATACAAATAATATTTTCTTTATATCCACTGGTCTCATCACCATATACCGGAACAATACTACCAGTCCAATCCCTATCTGAACACAGAAATAAAAAAAGGTGGCCACGGAATATGTGCCATCGTTGTCCAACTGTAAATCAAAACCAGCCATACGGCAAAAATTCCAAGAAAAAATATTTCTGATAAATTACATTTGAATTCATAAGATGAATTTATCCATTTTCCCTCTACCTTATTGTTAATTTACTTTATCCAATTCATTTTATTTCCTCTCTTTACAGACAGTTTAAGGGGCTGTGAAAAAAGAATAGTCCCGAAAAAAAAGAAAGACCAAGAGTTTATATTGAACTCAAGGTCTTTCTTTCTGTTATAATTAATTTGTGACAAAAAATAATAACATAATCTATTCTAACCCAAAACAGGCAATTTTGCCAATGCTAATTCAAGATTATCTGGACATCTGTGATCCAGTGCTGACTTTTGACAGATTTATGGGAGGAATCGAACTGGAGAAATATCTGAAAAATATTCCGCAACATTATACAGGAAGACTCAGATATGACCCGGTCAGCATGCTGAAGACAGTTTTGTTTGGATTTATGGAGAATGGCTATATATCATTACGTGAACTGGAGGATCAGTGTAAAGTCAATCTCCGCTTCATGTATCTCATGGATCATCAAACACCTTCTTATCGTACCTTCGGTTACTTCATTAACGAGGTACTTGCTGATTCCATTGAAGAGATATTTCAAGACATAAACAAAAAAATTTTCGAGACAGAACATGTGGATCTCCAACACCTATACATCGATGGATCCAAGTTTGAAGCAAATGCGAATAAATATTCCTGGGTATGGAAAAAATCAACCGAAAAATCCAGATACCGTGTCTTCGATAAAATTACTACACTTTTTGCGGAAATCAATGAAGAACTGACATGTACAGGGATAAAGCTTTGTATCAATAGTGAGTATGCGCCAGAGTATCTGAAAGAAGCTGCCGAACAGTATGCAGAAGCCTGGCAGATTGATGAAACTGCGTTTGTTCATGGCAGGGGACATCGCAAAACTACACAGCAACGGCATTATGAGAAACTCAGGGAGTATGCTGCTAAGTTAGAAGAATACGTGGAAAAAATCAAAATCTGTGGGGAGGATCGCAACAGCTACTCGAAAACAGATCATTCGGCTACTTTTATGCGAATCAAGACAGATTACATGGGAAATGACCAGCTGCTTCCGGCTTATAATGTACAGGTTGGTGTTGCAGATGAATACATTGCTGTTGTTGATGTAAATCAGTATCGCTCAGATATGGATTGTTTTGTTCCGTTGATGAACAAGTTTTATACTACATATGGCTTTTATCCGAAGTATCCAGTGGCAGATGCCGGATATGGTTCTTACAACAATTATATTTTTTGTGAGCAGCATGGAATAGAAAAGTATATGAAATTCACCATGTTCAAGAAAGAGACTACTGACATGAAGTATCATAAAGATCCATTCCGAGCAGTAAATTTTCCAATCGGGGAAGACGGAATCATGCGTTGCCCAAACGGGAAAA
>OGXP01000569.1_pt1 | contig 41281 bp, 43 predicted proteins | sample 1576351 | NCBI WGS metagenome assembly OGXP01 (sample SAMEA3541517, study PRJEB24748) | human gut metagenome | biome: human gut; feature: human-associated habitat; material: faeces | place: China | collected 2012
ACTAATTAACGTAAATAGCAAAGGTACTTTGCTGTAACCCTAGCGATGTGCTAGATAGCTTAGCTTAGTTAGATATATTATAGTTTAGTTAATTAAATTAGAGAAAATTTCAATAAAAAAGCTCTCTATAGTTTAAACATAGAAAGCTTTTTCAGTAAATTTTATATAAAAAATAATTTTTTAAAGAAATGTAAAAAGATAGAAACAGCTAAAAGATCAGCACTGCCACCAGGGCTGATTTTTTCTTTTATATAGGCATTTTCCATATCTCTAGCTATTTTAATACCATCCTCTTTATAGATTCCACCATTTTCAAAGAAAGCTTCAGCTTCTCTCTTAATTCTATGGAGCATATGTATATCATGTCTATGTACTATTGTACTATCCATAACTTTTCCCATTAAGAAAATTAAAGTTTGTACAAAAGCAAGATTAAAATCGGAACTTTTATTTAAAGAATCTTCTAAAATTTTTAGAGATCCATTAAATACAACATCTAATCCAGCTTTTACTTCCCCTCTAACCCCAGTAAAGCCATAGTTGATGTAGAGTCTTTCACCATGAGTTAACTCTTTTTTATCCTTTATATTTTCAAAGTCTTTTAATATATCCTTACACATATCTTTTATTAATGGTTGGATATCATCAAAGTTTTTTCCCTCATATAAAGCTCTTGTAGCAGTAACAACTACTATTCCTAATAAGAAGATCATACCTTTGTGAGTATTTACATTTTCAGTAGCTTTAAACATATTTATTTCCATCTCTATTCCAATTTTTCTACTAAGTAGAAAAGCTTTTTCCAATGGAAGATATGAATAAGCAACCTCTGCCATTCTTTCAAATCCCTCTTTAATAGCAAAAGAGCTTTTTAAAAATGTAAAAAAGTCCATATCATCATGTGATCCTTGAGTTAGAGGTGAAACTAAACCAAAAGATGGAGCAGTTGCAACCTCATAAATCATAGAATTTAAAGCTAAATCTCCAATTTTTTTTGCAATCTCATTTTTTTTAGTTAAATAGTCATTGTAAGATATATATTTTTGAAGGATTACATTTTTTATCTCTTGATGAGAGTGTTTCATACTACGTCCACAAACAAAAGCTAAATCATCACAGATCATACACTTTCTTTTAGGATAACCAAACATACTTCTTGAAAGAGATGTTCCATCAGTTGAATAAACATCAATATCTAAACATCTTCCAAGAATATGATCTTCTTCAAAGGTAACAGTAAATTCTTTTATAGTTTCAGCCTTTTCTTTTATAACAAAAAGATATATTTTTCCTTCAAGGTTTTCTAATACTTTTTCATAGAGAATCTTCTCTCTAAAATAATCTTTCATCTCATTTGCTGCAATATCAGCTATTTTAGTAGCTAAAGGTTCTAATTTATTCTCACCAGGATAATTAGTTCTTACAGCAATAAGTGGATAATTAAATTTGTTTAATAAATTTTTTTGCAGTTCAACACGTTCTTCTCTAAGTTCTAAAAATTTATTTAAATCAAACATTTTATTAGTGAGGTAAGTTGCTATTTTTTAACTTTTCCTCAATCTCCTTTCCTTCAGCACTAATAAGAAAATTAAAAGTCGTTTCAGGGACTAAAGACTTTAACTCTTCAATTTCTCCATTTTTAATTTTTTCCCTCACAATAGAAGCACTTATAGCGATTTCTCCTATCTCTTTTCTAGGGACTAAAACAACTTCCATTCCATATTGTGGTAAAATTTCCATTAAAGTCTCATTGTATTTTTTAGTAACTTTACAATAAGGTTCTTCCCCAATATATCTTTTATTAATGTTAAGTTTTTTACCAAATTGTTTTCCAGCTATTGTAGCATCAAGTTTTGTATACTCTATTAATGAATCATCCTCTTTACGAAGAAAGTAGTTAGGGAATGTAGCTGAAGATATCATATATTCACTACCTGCTAAAACTTTTACATTATTTAGATGAGCAGTTCCCTCTTTTACTAAATTATATCTAACCTTGAAAGGAAATACAGATTTATCTTCTTCAACAACAAATATTAAAACTTCTTCATTCTCTTTAGCAGCTTTTTCTATAAGGTATTGATGTCCATAAGTGAAAGGGTTACAGTTCATAACTATCATAGCCTTTTGCTTATCCATATCAATAGATTTTTTTATTTTATCTATTGTTTTATCTATGCTATTTGTTCCCATTTCCATAAGAATAACTTTGTCAGTTTGAGCAACCTCTTTATAACCTATTCCCTTAAATATCTCTTGATTTTTAGTTTTAGTAAATACCATACTATGAAAATATCCTTGATCAAACATCTTATTTGTGACATTTGTTAAGATAGAACCAGAGATTCCCTCACCTTGATGAGCTGGATCAATAGCAAAACATTTTATAATATTTTTTCCTTTTGAAGCAGTGGCAATAATCTCATCATTCTCTCTAATAACAACTGTGTAATCAATATTAGGATCATATTTTAGTTCAAACTTAGCTAAAAATTCAGTTACTTCCTTAACCTCAAAAGGATTAGAAAGATTAACTTTTTCAATATTCATCTTATTCTCCTTCTACAGTTAATTTTTCTTTTGTGTTTAAAAGTCTTCCAGAGATATCACTTAAAAATGAAGAGAAAACATTTTTAGATTGAGTAGCTATCTCATCTCTATTTACAACAAAAAGTGAATAAACCTTTTTATCATTTTCCCATGCACCTTTTTGAGTAGCTGTTTTTAAAACTAATTCAGAGGCATATTCATTTAAGTCACTTAGTACAGGAGTAGTAAGTCCTCTTGAGTAACTATCCATTTCTAAAAGGAAAGAGTTAAAGTATATTTCAACTTCTTTTTTTATTTTTGATTTTAAAAGATCTTTTGCATCTTTATTTGCTTTAGATTGAGCTATAATAGCACCACTAGTATTTATTTTATATGATCCAAGTGAGTATATCTCTTGTTCTGGATTTACTCTAGTTAAGATCTGTTCTTGTAGTTCTAAAGGAATTTCAGGTGATTTTTTAGGCAAAGCACTTGAAATATTTGACATAGTTTCATCAAGACTTGAGCAACTAGATAAAAGTAATGTAATAAAAGCTAGTATAAAAAGATATGTTTTTTTCATAAAAACCTCCCAAAGAAAAATAAATTTTCTTAAAATATTTTTTGTAATTTTTAATTCTTAAGTTTCTCTTAACCTCTTATTTTTAAGTCATTAGAACCGATTGTTTCAATTTCTATTCTATAATATATAGAAGTGAAAAGCAAATATTTATTGAAATAATTCAAAAAATCTTATAAAATTAGTTATTAAGGAAAAGTAAACAAGGAGGCAAAAATGGGTTTTTTTTCTTTGAATAAAAAAAATTTCTCTTTAAATAAGAGTAGAAAGAAATATGTAACATTAACAATAGAAAGCAATGAAGATGAAGTAAAACAAAATACTGAGCAACAAATAGATCATAAACCTACAGGACTATGGGTGAAATGTCCAAAGTGTCAAGAGATATTGTATAAAGTAGATATAGAAAATAATTTAAAAAAATGTAGTCATTGTGATTACTATTTTGAGATGACAGCAAGAGAGAGAATAGCACTTCTAATAGATGAGGGAACATTTGTAGAGGAAGATGCAGAGTTAGAATCAGTGAACCCTCTTAATTTTCCAGGATATACTGAAAAAAATAAAAAATCTAGAAATGAATGTGATATGAGAGAGGGAGTAATCTCTGGAACTGGAAATTTAAAAGGAATAAAAGTGAGTATAGCTGCTATGGATTTTAAATTTATGGGTGGAAGTATGGGATCTGTAGTAGGAGAAAAGATAACTAGAGCTTTAGAGAGAGGACTAAAGGAGAGAATACCAGTTATTGTAGTAGCAACTTCTGGAGGAGCAAGAATGCACGAGGGAATATTATCACTTATGCAAATGGCTAAAACTTCAGCAGCAGCAGAAAAATTAAGACAGGCTGGAGTTCCATTTATAGCAGTACCTGTTAATCCAACAACTGGAGGAGTAACAGCATCTTTTGCAATGCTTGGAGATATTATAGTAAGTGAACCTAAGGCAACAATAGGATTTGCAGGAAAAAGAGTAATTGAACAAACAATAAAGCAAAAACTTCCTGAAGAGTTTCAAACAAGTGAGTTTCTGCAAAAAAGTGGAATGGTAGATGTAATTACTAAAAGAGAAGATATGAAAGATACACTATATACTATTCTAAGTAATCTTGTATAGGAGGGTAGAGATGAACTTTGAATTTGAAAAGGAAATAGTAGAATTAGATAATAAAATAGTAGAGATGAAAAAGTTTTCAGAGGAAAAAGGAATAGATCTTTCTGGAGAGATCTCTAAATTTGTAGCAGAGAGAGATGAGAAATTAAAAGAGATATACAAAAATTTAAGCTCTTGGGATAAAGTTTTTGTTTCAAGACATCCAGAAAGACCATATACTTTAGACTATATTGAAAATATAGCAACTGATTTTATAGAGTTACATGGTGATAGACTGTTTAAAGATGATCCAGCAATAGTTGGAGGATTTTGTAAAATAGATGGGAAAAAAGTTTTAATTGTAGGACATCAAAAGGGAAGAACAACTGAGGAGAAAATATATAGAAACTTTGGAATGGCTAATCCTGAAGGATATAGAAAAGCTCTTAGACTTTTTAAAATGGCTGAAAGATTTTCTATTCCAATAGTAACTTTTATAGATACACCAGGAGCTTATCCAGGATTAGAAGCTGAAGAGCATGGACAAGGAGAAGCAATAGCTAGAAACCTAATGGAAATGAGTGGTTTAAAGGTACCAGTTATCTCTTTTATTATTGGAGAAGGTGGAAGTGGAGGAGCTTTAGGGCTAGGAGTTTCAGATAGAATATATATGTTAGAAAACTCAGTATACTCTGTTATCTCACCTGAAGGTTGTGCTGCAATCCTTTATAAAGATGCTTCAAGAGCAGAGGAAGCAGCAGAAAATCTGAAGATAACAGCTCAAAGTTTGTATAAATTAGGTGTAATTGATGGAATTGTAGAAGAACCAGCAGGAGGAGCTCACAGAGATCATAAATGTATAGCTCTTAACCTAAAAAATATCATTTTATCATCATTTTCAGAATTAGAAAAAATTTCAGTAGAAGAACTTGTTGAAAATAGATATAATAAATTTAGAAAAATGGGTTCTTTTATAGGGACTGATATTTAAAGGAGATCGATAAGGAATGAAAAAAATAGCAATATTAACAAGTGGAGGAGACTCTCCAGGGATGAACGCTGCCATCAGAGCTGCGGCTAAAGTAGCAATGTATAAAGGTATGAAAGTTTATGGTATCCAAAGAGGATATTTAGGAATGCTAAATGATGAAATTTTTCCTATGGATGATCGTTTTGTATCTGGAATTATAGATAGAGGAGGAACTCGTCTTTTAACAGCTAGATGTTTAGAATTTAAAGATCCTAAATTTAGAGCAATAGCAGCACAAAACTTAAAGAAAAGAGATATAGAAGGAATAGTTGTAATAGGAGGAGACGGATCTTATCATGGAGCTGATCTTCTTGCTAAAGAGCATGGATTTAAAGTAGTAGGTATTCCAGGAACAATAGACAATGATATTAAAGGAACAGATTTTACATTGGGATTTGACACTTGTCTTAATACAATCCTTGATGCTATATCAAAAATAAGAGATACAGCTACATCTCATGAAAGAACAATTCTTGTTGAAGTAATGGGAAGACACGCTGGAGACCTTGCATTACAAGCTTGTCTTGCAGGTGGAGGAGATGGAGTACTTATTCCTGAAATGGATAACCCAATAGAACTTCTAGCTCTTCAAATAAAAGAGAGAAGAAAACATGGAAAACTTCATGATATTGTACTTGTTGCTGAAGGAGTAGGAAAGGTACAAGATATAGAAAAAGCTTTAAAAGAGAGAATAACTACTGAGGTAAGAAGTGTAGTTCTTGGACACGTACAAAGAGGAGGAACACCTTCTGGATTTGATAGAATGCTAGCTACTAGAATGGGAGCGAAGGCAATAGAGATCCTTGAAAATGATGAAGGTGGAGTAATGGTAGGATTAGAAAATAACAGACTAGTTACTCATCCAATATCTTATGCTTGGGATGGAGAGAGAAACTATTCTATAAAAGATGATTATGAACTTGCCCTTATTCTTTCAAAATAATAGATAGTTGCAAAAATACTTAAATTATTATATACTAAACTAACGGAGATACTATTCCTAATAAGGAGGAAACTATGGATAATGTATTGGAGCTAGTTAGAAAAACTAGAAGAAAAAATAAGATAAAAAGAGAGATTGAAGATAACGATAGAAAAATCAGAGATAATAGAAAAAGAGTAGAACTTCTTTTAAACCTTAGAGAGTATTTAAAACCAGATATGTCTTATGATGAAGTGATGGATATAATTGATAATATGCAATCTGACTATGAAGATAGAGTAGATGATTATATTATTAAAAATGCAGAACTAGGAAAAGAGAGAAGAGATATAAATAAATCAATAAAAGAGATAAAAAAATCTTTTAAAGAGGAATCTGAAAAATAATTTGTTATATTGAGAATAAAAAGCTCCGTTAAATACGGAGCTTTTTTTGTAAGAGGAGAGAGAATGGCAACTAAAAGTTTAGAGAGATTGATAGATGAGTTTAATAAATTGCCTGGAATAGGAAGAAAAAGTGCAACTAGATTGGCATTTCATATTTTGGATATAAGTGAAGAGCAAGTTGAGAAATTTGTAGAAGCTATGAGAGAGGTAAAGAAAAGTATAAAGAGATGTCCAGTATGTGGAGATTTTTGTGAAACTGATATGTGTAGTATCTGTTCTGATGAGATGAGGGATAAGAGTATAATCTGTGTTGTAGAAGATAGTAGAGATATTATATCCTTTGAAAAAACAGATAGTTACAATGGAACATATCATGTTTTAAATGGAAAGATAGCTCCATTGAATGGAATTACTCCAGATAGATTGAATATTAAATCTCTTTTAGAAAGAGTAGCAAGAGATGATATCAAAGAGGTTATATTAGCTTTAAACCCAGATTTAGAAGGGGAAACAACGGCTCTTTATCTAACTAAGTTATTAAAACCTTTCAATATAAAGATAACAAAGATAGCAAGTGGAATTCCAATTGGTGGAAATATAGAGTTTGCAGATACAGCAACAATATCAAAAGCACTATCTGGAAGACGTGAAGTATAGATTAGGAGGAACAATGAATAGTACACCTAGAAGTAATAGAGTTCATATAGGTATTTTTGGAAAGACAAATGCAGGAAAATCAAGTTTAATAAATAGTGTTACTGGGCAAAATATAGCTTTAGTTTCAGATGTAAGAGGAACAACAACAGATCCAGTATACAAGGCTATGGAGTTACTTCCAATAGGACCAGTAGTGTTTATAGATACAGCAGGGATTGACGATGAAAGTAGTTTAGGAGCATTAAGAATAGAAAAAACAGAAGAGATATTGGATAAATTAGATTTAGCAATTTTAGTAATCTCTAGTGAAAATATTTTAAATGGAGATATCTCTTTAGAAAAAAAATGGGTAGAGAAAATTCAAAATAGAAAGAAACCTATTGTTTTTGTTATTAATAAAACTGATTTAATAGAAAACAGAGAAGAGTTTGAAAGAAAAATAACTTTAGTAGAAAAAGAGCTGAATTTAAAGAGTATACAAGTAAGTGCAGAGAAAAAAGAGAATATAGATAATTTAAAAAAGGAAATAGTTGAGAAAACTCCAAAATCTTTTATGGAAGATATATTGATAGGAGATAAGATTAAAAGAGGGGATAAGATTCTTTTAGTAGCTCCACAAGATATTCAAGCTCCTAAAGGGAGATTGATACTGCCACAAGTACAAGTATTAAGAGATATACTTGACTTTGGTGGAATACCTACAATGGTAACTTTAGAGAATTTACAAGAGGCATTAAAGATATTTAAACCAGACTTAGTAATTACAGATTCACAAGTTTTTAAACAGGTAGATCAAGTGTTAAATTCAGAAATTCCTTTAACATCTTTTTCAATTATTATGGCAAGAGCTAAGGGAGATCTGATTAAACTTTACGAAGGAGCAAAGAAAATTGATGAGTTAAAAAATGGAGATAAGGTTTTAATAGCTGAAGCTTGTACTCATCATCAATTAAAAGGGGATATTGCTAGAGAAAAGATACCTCTTTTATTAAAAAAGAGAGTTCCAGGGTTAATAATTGAAAACTGTTCTGGAAAAGACTACCCTAAAAATTTAGAGGAGTACTCTTTAGTAATTCATTGTGGTTCATGTATGCTAAATAGAAGTGAGACTATGAGCAGAATAGATAAAGCTCTATCTTCAAAGGTGGAGATAACAAATTTTGGAATGGCAATAGCAAAATTAAATGGAATTTTAGACAGGGTAATGGAGATTTTTAAAAATTAAAAAATATTTTTAGGAGGTTGAGAAATGCTAAAAATAGGGATTTTAAAGCAGATGAGAGGAAATAATTTCAAAGATAAAGAGATTGGAAAAAAGATAAAAAAATTATGGTGTGAAGCTTTAAAAGAACTAGAATTACAGGATAAAACAACTTTAAAAGAAAATATTTTATATGGAATTTATACTGAGTATGAAAGTAATTATAAGGGAGACTACACTTTTTTTATAGGAGGAGACAGAGTAGTTTCTAAAGAGGAATTGATAATAGAAGAGGAAAATTACCATATTTTTCAAGTGGAGAATGGCAAAGAAAATGGAGTTCCATTAACTTGGGAAAAGATATGGAATTTAGAGAGAAATAAAAAGTTAAAAAGAGCATATACAGTTGATTATGAAAAATATTATCCAGATGGAAAGATAGAAATTTACATATCGGTGAAATAATTTATATATTTTTTTGAAATTTATAAAAAAATATGTTAAAATAATATTGACCATATAGTCAATAAGGAGAATAATAATTTTTTTATAAATTGGAGGTAAAATCATGAAAAAGATAGTAGCAGTGGGATTATTAATATTGTCAGTTGTTGCTAATGCAAGTTGGTGGGGAGATCTTGATGGTGGAGTAAGAGCTGCTATAGTAGGAGGTTCAGCTTTACTTTTAAATAATAGTTACCAAGATAGCGAACTTAAACATCAAAGAGATTTAGATAAATTGGATACACAAATTAGAAGAGATTATGAGAGACAAGCAGTAGCTCAAAATGCTCACTATAAATATGGAAATTCTGGAGTTCCTGCAAGACTTCAAACAGCAACTGCAAATAATTATAGTGGAAGAAATAGTAATTATAATAATGGAAATTATTCAAATCAAAGAAGTGGAAAAGTTGTTTATTCTGATGGAAGAACTCAAATTATAGAGTTATCTGATGGAACAAGAATAACTTTAAATCAATAAAACTATTGACAAGTAGAAAAAAAAGTAGTATCTTTGTATCAAGAATAAAGAAAAAAATGGAGGTGAACACAAATGACAATTAGATTTACTTGGTGGTGGCAAAACAGATTACACAAACTTAATAATAGACAGGTGAATCAGGTTTTGTCATAGATGTTCATTTATAAATAGATAATTTATTTAAGTTCGTTAAATAATATTGTTAAAAAACCTGTTCGAAAGAGCAGGTTTTATTTTTATAAATTATTAATTAAGCCCTGTCTTATATTTTAGGATAGGGCTTTTTATTTTTAGGAGGGAAAAAATGAAAAAAATTTTATTATTTATGTTAATGGTTCTTTGTATAGCTTGTGGAAAGGAAAAAGAGAGTAAGGTAAAAATAGGGATAACTCAAATTGTAGAGCATCAATCTTTAGATGATGTACGCCAAGGGGTAATAGACAGTTTAAAAGCTAATGGTTATGGAGAGGATAAGATTGAGATAAGCTATAAAAATGCACAGGGAGATTTTGGAACTGCACAGATGATAGCTCAAGAGTTTAAAAATACAAGTGATATAGTAGTGGCAATTTCAACACCAAGTGCACAAGCAGCAGTAAACAATATAAAAGATAAACCGATCTTTTTCTCAGCTATAACAAATCCAGAAAGTGCAGGAGTATTAGCAGAGAATGTAACAGGGGTAAGTGATAGATCACCAGTAAAGAAACAGGTAGAATTGATAAAAGAGCTTTTACCAGAGGCTAAAAAGATAGGTATAGTTTATAATACAAGTGAACAAAACTCTTTTTATCTAACAGATGAATTTAAGAAGGAAGCTGAAAAAAATGGATATGTAGTAGTGGTTAAAGGGATAACAAATGTAAATGAGATAGCTTCAGCTTTAGATACAATCTTACCAGAGGTAGATGTTTTATACACAACAATAGATAATACAATAGCTTCTACTTATCCATTGATAATAGATAAGTCTAAAAAAGATAATAAACCTGTTATAGGAGCTACAAAGAGTTATGTAGATCAAGGAGCATTGGCATCAGAGGGAATTTCAGATTATAAAGTAGGGTATCAAACAGGAGAGATGATAGTGAGATATTTAAAAGGTGAGGATATAAAAAATATGAAATTTGAGGTTGTAAGGGAGTCTGAAAGATATATAAATAAAGAAGTTGCAAAAAATTTTAAAATTATCGTAGAGTAATACGAACAAATTTTAGAAAAGGAGTTTATAAAAATATAGGGAAAATAGTGAGATTACAGCTTCAATGTGGAACAAATAAATAATTTAATTGTTATCTAGTAGATTCTTAAAAATGGTGGTATCATTCCTATTAAATAAAGAAGGTTATAAGGAAGTGATTCAATATGAAAAAAATGTTACTACTATTATTAGGGATATCAATGATAGCTTTTGGGAAAGAAAAATCAGATGTAAAAATAGGAGTTACTCAAATTATGGAGCACCAATCTTTAGACTCAGCTAGAAAAGGATTTATAAAAGCATTGAAAAAAGAAGGATATGGGGAAAATAATATAGAGTATCAAAATGCACAAGGAGATTTTGGAACAGCACAGATAATAGCAAACTCTTTTAAAAATGATAATAAAGATTTAATATTAGCAATATCAACACCAAGTGCTCAAGCAGCTTATAATGCAACTAAAGAGATACCAATTATTATAACAGCTGTAACAGATGCAAAAAGTTCAGGACTTGTAGGAGAGAATATTACAGGAACAAGTGATGCAGCTCCAATATATAAACAATTGGAAGTGGCTAAAAAACTTCTTCCACAAATAAAAAAAGTTGGAGTTATCTATAACACAAGTGAACAAAACTCTCAAATACAAGTGGAACAAGTGAAAGAGGAGGGTAAAAAATTAGGATTAGAAGTTGTAGAAGCAGGAATTACAAATGTTACAGATATGGCAATAGGGCTTGATACACTTCTACCAAAGGTTGATATATTATATACTCCAACAGATAATTTAGTTGTATCAGCAACACCATTAGTTCTTGAGAAAGCTAACAAAGCTAGAAAACCAGTTATAGGATCAGTTGAAGATCAAGTTGCACAAGGAGCATTAGTGACACAAGGAATAGATTATGAAAAACTTGGATACCAAACAGGAGAGATTGCCATAAGAGTTTTAAATGGAGAGAAACCAAGCTCAATAGCAATTGAAACTTTAAAAGAAACAACATTGATAATAAATAAAAAAGCAGCAGAAAAATATAATATTAATATGTCAAATGAGATCTTAAAGGATGCAAAGGTATATTAATAGGGAAGAAATGAGGAGAGGGATATGTTATTAGGAACATTAGAACAGAGTTTTATATTTGCAATAATGGTGTTAGGAGTATATTTATCATATAAGATATTAGATTTTCCAGATATGACTGTAGATGGGAGCTTTCCATTGGGAGGAGCAGTAGCTTCAGCAATATTGATAAAAGGTGGAAACCCAATATTAGCTTTAGTAGTAGCAACTTTATGTGGAGCTATAGCAGGTCTAATTACAGGAATGATCCATGTTAAATTAAAAGTTACAAATCTATTAGCAGGAATCATTGTAATGACTGGATTATATAGTGTAAATTTAAGAATTATGGGAAAATCAAATATACCACTATTTTCAGTAAAACATCTGTTCAATGGAAACATGATCCCAATAGTTACTTTAGTTATTCTTCTTATCCTAGCTAAAATAACAATTGACTATCTTTTAAAAACAAAGTTTGGTTTTGCATTAAAAGCTTTGGGAGATAATGAAACTTTAGTAATATCTCTAGGAATAGATGAAAAGAGATTGAAAATATATGGATTGATGATAGCAAATAGCTTTGTAGCACTATCAGGAGCTATATTAGCACAATACCAAGGGTTTGCTGATGTAGGAATGGGAACAGGAACTATTATTACTGGTTTAGCTTCAATAATAATAGGAGAGGCAATATTTAAGAAAAGATCATTTATCAGTATGTCAATGACAGTTATTTTAGGAACTATTATTTATAGAACAATAATTGCAATGTCTTTAAAATTAGGTATGAATGCAAGTGATTTGAAACTTATTACATCAATTTTAGTTGTTGGAATTATATTCTTAAAAGAGAAGAAAAGTTTATTAGGAAGAGGAGGAAAAAAATATGCTTAGAATAGATAATATAACAAAGAGTTTTGAAAATGAATTAGGAGAGGTAAAAAATGTTTTTAATGGTTTAAACTTAAATATAGAACAGGGTGATTTTATCTCTATAATTGGAAGTAATGGAGCTGGAAAATCGACTCTTCTTGATACAATAACAGGGAATATAACTCCAGATAGTGGAAAAATAAATATTGATGGAAAGGACATTACAGATATGCCAAAACATAAGAGAGGGAGCTTTATATCTAAGGTATATCAAAATCCTTCAGTAGGAACAGCTCCTTCAATGACAGTATTTGAAAATCTTTCTATGGCAGATAATAAGGGTAAAACTTTTGGTTTCTCTTTAGGATTAAATAAAAAAAGAAAAGAGTATTACAGATCTCTGTTAAAAGAACTAGGTTTAGGAATAGAAAATCAAATGGATACTGAGGTAAAATCTCTTTCTGGAGGACAAAGACAGTGTCTAGCTTTAATAATGGCTACTTTAAATAAACCAAAAGTATTATTATTAGATGAGCATACAGCAGCTTTAGATCCTAAAACATCTAAGATAATTATGAATAAAACTAGAGAGATTGTAGAGAAAAATGGAATTTCAACTCTTATGATTACTCACAATCTTCAAGATGCTATAAATTATGGAAATAGATTGATAATGCTACATAATGGAGAAATCTTATTAGATGTAAAAGGTAAGGAAAAAAGTGAACTTACACCAGAAAAACTTTTGAAAGTATTTAATAGAGAGGAGATAAAGATAAAAGATAGTGAGTTATTTTCTGCATAATAAAATGTAACTACTCACCTATTATCTATAAATATTATAAAAAACAAAATTTTATCCCAATATCAACTAAAGCCGTAATTCACTAGAGAATATTAGAATCCCTCAGCGAAATGAAGTTAAGAAAATGCAACGTGTTTGAGACGAAGTCGAGTTTTGCATTTTCAACGGAATAAGCCTAGGGATTCTTTATTCTTTAGTATGAAGGCTAGTTGATATTAAAAATATAAGTTTTGAAAATTAATCTTAAAAAGATAACCTAGTATTATAAAAATTGAACTTTGAACTAGATAATCTTTTGTAGACTTTACACAGCTGAGGAGATACATGAAATAATAGTTTTCTATATTTAAGAAAAAAGCTAAGGAACATTTTTTATGTTTCTTAGCTTTTAGTATTATTCAGAACTTTTTTAATTGTTATGTTGTACCCCTATGGGTTAAGTTTACAATATAATTATAACATATATTCACAAAAAAGCAATACCACAAGATAACTTTAACTCTTACAAAAATTACAACTATAACATAGGATTAAAGGAAATTTTTATGTTAAAAAATATGTGTAAAAGTATGTATAGGGTGAGATAAAATAAAAAATGATGTAAAAGTTCAAGGTTTGGAATGCTATTTAATAAAAAGAAAAAAGATTGAAAAATAGGTAGTATAAAATATTTTGAATAAAACAAAAGAATTGTGGTATAATATAAAAACATACTGTTTTGCAAAGGGGAGCAAAGGGACATGAAAAAGATTAGAGTGACAGTACCAGAAGATATTTGGCGTCTTATGAAAAATGATGTTGAAGAATTTGGAATAAATAATAATAAACTTTGCAACTATATCCTTGAAAGATTTAAATATAATAAAAAAATGGATGCAGAAAAATTGTTGGAAACTCAAGGGAGACCAGTAAAAAAGATAATACAATTTGATTTGAATGTTTCTAATAGAGAGATATATTATGATGTTTTAAAGGCTAATGAGGTAGATGTAGAAGCAGAGTATTTTAGAGAGTTATTTGAGCTATATACTTCAAAATTTAAATATCAGAGAGAACTTTTTATTTTTGAAGATAGAGTGAAGATGATCTTAGAGGGAATAAAAGAGAAAAAGAAGATAAAGATAAAATATCTGAGCAGAGTTTTTAATGTAGAACCTTATTTTATAAAAAGAGAGGAGAGAGGGGATGAAAACTTTCTTTTTTGTTATGATGAGGAGAAGAAAAATTATGCTAACTTTAAATTAAAAGAGCTTGAAATAATTTCTATCCTTGATGAAAAAATAAAAGGGAAGGATAAGAAATTTATTGAAAATATGCGTAAAAATTTTGACCCATTTTTTGGTAATGGAAATATAGTTAAAGTTAGACTTACAGAAGAGGGAGAGAGTCTTTTGAAAAGTTTTACTAACTATCGTCCAAAGTTGTTAAAAAAAGAGGGACATATCTATTTCTTTGAAGTAGCTAATGAAAATGCCAAAATCTATTTTAGACAATTTTCTAAAGAGGCAGAGATATTAGAGCCTAAAAAACTTCGTGAGGAGATAAGAGCTGAATATCTTGAGATATTAGAACTATATAAAGATTAATATTGCAGAGACTAAGAGTAGAAAAAACTATTTTTAGTCTTTTTTGATTATATTAATATTATTGAATAAATGAGCACTTATAAAAATTTATTATAGATATATTTTAAACTTCAAACCTTTTCTATTGACAAATTTATATTTATTGAATATAATGATTGTATAAAAGATAAGGAGGTGCCAAAATGTTACCATTAGCTTTTGCAGAACTAAATAAAGAAGTTACAATAAAAGATATAAGAGGAACAGGTTGTTGTAAGGGGCAATTGTTGGAAAAGGGCTTTTGTATAGGTAAAAAGCTTTGTGTATTAAAAGATGGAAATGGTGGAGTTGTTGTTAAGATGAACAACTGTAAGTATGCTTTGAATTTTGGTTTGGCATCTAAGATAATAGTTGATATATAAAAATTAATATATTTGTACTAAGCAGCCTTTTGGCTGCTATTATTTGGGAATTATATTTTGAAAAGCAAAAGATATGTCTTTTTAATTGTATGGAGGTATAATATATGAAACTATGTGATTTAAAGAATGGAGAGAGAGCAAAAATAGTTAAAATTGGGAGAATAGGGGAACTGAAAAAAAGATTGGTAGATATGGGAGTAACTGCTGGAGAGATTATTAAATTAGAGAGAAATGCACCTTTAGGAGATCCACAAGAGTATATAGTAAAAGCTACAGGAATAGCAATAAGAAAAGAAGATGCTAAAAATATTGAAGTTGAGAAAATAGAAGGGTAGGAGAAAAGAAAATGATAAAAATAGCATTTGCAGGAAATCCTAATGTTGGAAAATCTGCCTTAATCAATGCAATAGCAGGATCGAAATTAAAAGTAGGAAACTGGCCTGGAGTAACAGTTGAAAAGAAAGAGGCTATGTTTATTCACAAAAGTGAAGAGATAAAATTAGTGGATCTGCCAGGGGTATACAGTCTTAGTCCATATACTTTAGAGGAAAAGATAACTAGAGATTTTATCTTAGAGGAAAATCCAGATGTTGTAGTAAATGTTATAGACTCTACAAACCTTGAGAGAAATCTATATCTTACATTCCTATTAAAAGAGTTAGAAAAGCCAATGATAATGGCACTAAACTTTTATGACGAGTTTGCAAAATTAAAATATAAATTAAATATGAAAGAGTTTCAAGATATGATTGAAATTCCAGCAATCCCAGTATCAGCATTAAAGGGAACTGGAATAGAAGAGCTTTTAGACTCAATTATAACTATGTCTAAAAATAAAGAGAAGGGTAAAAAGTATTCACTACCTTTTGATAAAACAATTTTATCTATAATACATGAGGTAGAATACAAGATTTTGACTAATGAAAAACTTTTACCAGCAACTAAAGAGTACTCTAAAGAGTTTTTAGCAATTAAGTTTTTAGAGAGAGATAGTCACATAATTGAAAAGATAAAAAACAAGTATGGAGTAGATGCTACACACCTGTTTGATGAAGAGATTGAAAAACTAGAAAATAAATATGATAATGATAGTGAAACAATACTTGCAGAGGGAAGATATGGAACAGTAAATGGAATTCTTGCTAGAACTTTTACTACTTCAATAAAATCAAGATTGGATTTTACAGATAAAGTAGATAAGATTCTTTTAAATAGAGTTCTGGGATTACCACTATTCTTCTTAATAATGGCAGGGGTAATGGCATTTGTATTTAATGGAAGTGCTCCATTTATAGATTGGGTAGATGGGTTCTTTGCTGATTTTGTAGGTAAATATGTAGGTATGCTTGTAGAGGGAACTCCAGATTGGTTAAGTTCACTGATAATAGATGGAATAGTAGGAGGAGTAGGAGGAGTTCTTACTTTCGTTCCTGTTATGGTATTCCTATATTTCTTCTTAGCTATTTTAGAAGAAAGTGGATATATGTCTAGGGTAGCATTTTTAATGGATAAGATAATGAGAAGATTGGGACTTAATGGTAAATCATTTGTTCCAATGGTAGTTGGATTTGGATGTACAGTTCCAGCTATCTATGCTACAAGAACATTAGAAGATGAAAGTTCAAGAAAATTAACAGCAGCTATGTCACCATTTATGTCATGTGGAGCTAGATTGCCAGTATATGGATTGTTTACAGCAGCATTCTTTGGAGCTAAAGCTGGATTAGTAGTTGTTTCAATATATATATTTGGAATAGTTGTAGCTATATTAGTAGGACTTGGATTAAAAAATATAAAAGGATTTAAATCTGAAAATAAAGCTTTATTAATAGAGTTACCGCCATATAGAATCCCAAGTTTAAAAGTAATTTTAAACTCAACTTGGTTAAGAGTATTTGATTATATTAAGAGAGCAGGAACTGTAATTTTAGGAATAATGATGATATTATGGGCTCTTACATATTTCCCTAATAATGGAGATTCAAACTCATCATATATAGCTAAATTTGGGCATACATTTGCACCTATTATGAAACCAACAGGATTTGGAGATAGATGGGAAACTGTAGCAGCAATTCCACCAAGTATAGCAGCTAAAGAGGTAGTTGTAGGATTCTTAGCTCAAGCTCTTCCATTAGCTAATGAAGAGGTAGTTGAAGAGGAAGTAGAAGAAACTACTTTTGGTGAAGATTTAATGGAGCAAGTAAAAGGATTTGGAGTAGCTGTAAAAGATTCAGTGGTAGGAATGTTAAGTCTTGATGTAGAGGGATTATTTACTACACCAGATGCAGAGGAGATTGAAGAAGAGGGAAGAGGAATAGTACAAGCTACAGCTAATCTGTGGCCAAATGATGAATTAGCACCATTGAGAGCATACTCATTTATGGTATTTATACTTTTGGTAGTACCTTGTGTTGCAACATTGGGAGCTATAAAGCATGAATTTGGATGGAGATACTTAGGATTTGTAGTAAGTATAATGCTAGTAGTGCCATATGTGGCATCAACATTAGTATTCCAAATTGGAAAACTGTTCTTTTAAATAAATACTGTTTTGTTTTCTATTTGAAGGAGATGATAGTATGAAAACAATTATTTTAATAGCAATAGTAGCAGTAATAGCATTCTTTGCTTTGAGAAGTGTATATAGAATGTTGACAGCTAAAGAGGGTGGATGTAGTTGTAGCTGTGGAAGTTGTAAGGCTTCTGGTAGATGTCCAACTCACAAATCTTAAAAATAAAACAATTATTTTAGATAGAGTGACTGTTGAGAGCAGTCACTTTTTCTATTATAAAATTATAATTTATTTAACTAAGCTCAGTTATCTAGCACATCGCTAGGTTTTGACAAAGTACCTTTGTATTTAGCGATTATTAGTCAAGTTAAGTTGTCAAAACTTATATTTTAAATATCAGCTAAATTCCATGTCAAAGAATAAAGAGAGAGTAATACTCATCTGACTAAAATTCCGAAACTCGACTTCGTCTCAAACACGTCGGAATTTTTAGCGTCAGATTTCGTAACTCTCTCTAATATTCTTCTCCAAATTACATTTAGCTGATATTAGGAATATTAAAAATAAATTTATCTCTAACATCAAGTTGACGTAATTTCCAAAAGTAAAGAAGTGCAAACGACTATTACTTTTGAGACACAGGCGAAATCCTGTGCTACATTAATTTTTTAGAAACCCTCAGTGAAATGAAGTTAAGAAAATGCAACGTGTTTGAGCGAAGCGAGTTTTGCATTTTCAACGGAATGAGCCGTAGGGATTCTTTATTCACTGACATGGAGTCAAATTGATGTTAAAAATTATAAGTTTTGTAAACGTAAATTAGAATGATAAATTATAGTTTAGTAGAGAAAAAAATTAAATATAAAAATTTATCTTGAAAAAATATTTAGGAATGTTATAATAATTTTTTAGAATACACATACTTATAAAGGAGAAAAAATTATGGAAATCAATATAGTACTTATAATTGTGATAGCTATTATTGTAGGAGGGATAATACTGTATAAATTCCAGCAACATGAGAATAATTTTGATATAGATGATAAAATGTGTTTTTATTATAGATTTGCTGGAGATATTGAATGGTTAAAAGTTCAGTTGGAAAAATATAGATTTGAATCATTAAAATATCTATTTTCGTGTAAAACTAAGGAGGAATCAGATTTCTATATTGCAATAGGAGAGATTGAAAATGAAATCACAGTAAGCTTTTATGCAACAGAATTTAATTACTCTAAAAAGAATGGAATATCACTGTTGATAGAAAATTTAAAACTGAATGAAGATCAATATGAAGAGCTTATAGATAGTATGAAAGATACATATATGGAAGATAGAAAAAAAGATCATAATTTGATGGAAAAAAGTGCCTAAAATAAAAAGAAATTTTTATTGACATTTATAACCATATAACGTATATTAATGTTTGATATAAATTAAAAACAAAGGGAGTTGATAGAAGAGAAATGAAAAAGAAACAGGTAACACTTTTTTATGCACTGCTACCAGTAGTTTTCTTGGTAGTAACACTTTATTATTCTGTTCAAGTTGCAAAACTTGATGTGCATATTCCAATTTTTATCTCAGCTATTTTTGCAGCATTAGTAGCAAAAGTTTCTGGTTGTGCAACTTGGAATGAATTGGAAGACGGTGTCGTAGACACGATAAAGATGTCTATGAGAGCTATATTAATTCTAATGATAATTGGAATGGTTATTGGAAGTTGGATTTTATCAGGAGTAGTTCCAACAATGATATATTATGGACTAAAGATAATACACCCAACTGTATTTTTACCAGTTACTGTGGTTATATGTTCAATAGTATCTATAGCTACAGGAAGTTCGTGGAGTACTGCATCCACGGTAGGAATTGCATTGGTAGGAATAGGAGAGGGATTAGGACTTCCTAGACCGATAATAGCAGGGGCTATTATATCAGGAGCATACTTTGGAGATAAGCTGTCCCCAATGTCTGATACAACAACATTAGCACCAGCTATGGCAGGCTCGAATCTGTTTGAACATATAAAACATATGCTATATACAACAGTACCAGCATATACAATTACCCTTATTTCATTTGTAATATTAGGTTTGAAAAAAACAGCAGGGGGAGAAGTTGATACTGCACAGATAAATGAGATACTAGACACTTTATCAGGTGCATTTAATATAAATCCATTTTTACTTTTAATTCCAGCTTTTGTAATAGGAATGGTAATAATGAAAGTTCCAGCAATACCAGGGCTATTTATAGGATCATTAATAGGATCTGGAGCAGCAGTTTTAGTACAAGGAGCTAGTTTAAAAGAGGCTCTTTACTCACTACATTATGGATATGTAGGTAATACAGGGATGCCAATGGTAGATGAGTTACTTACAAGAGGTGGACTTGATTCAATGATGTGGACAGTTTCACTAATATTGTGTGCTATGACTTTTGGTGGAATTATGGAAAAATCTGGAATGTTAGGAAGAATAGCTCAAGAGATTCTGAAATTTGCTAATACTGATGGGAAATTGATTTTAGCTACTATACTTACACCTATATTTGTTAATAATGTAGCTGGAGATCAATATTTATCAATAGTTATACCAGGAAGAATGTTTAAAGAAAGCTATGAAGAGAGAGGATTAGCTGCTAAAAATTTATCGAGAGCTTTAGAAGATTCAGGAACAATGTCCTCACCACTAGTACCTTGGAACACTTGTGGAGCATTTATGATGAGTGCTTTAGGAGTAGGTCCTTGGGTATATGTACCATATTGTTTCTTTAATTTAATTTCCCCAATCCTATCTGTAATTTATGGATTTACAGGATTTACAATAGAAAAAATAAAGAAAGATTAACTATAAAAGAGCCGAGAAAAAATCTCGGCTCTTTAAATATTACTTTTCTACTTGATAAATATTATCTATTTTAAACCCTAAAAATTTTTCAGCAACTTTTTTAAATTTTTCAATCTCACCACTTACAAAGAAATCAATCTTTCCTTTTTCAGTTGATGAATTAAGAAGATTAAGCTTTTCTAAAGTTTTTTGTAGTTCAATAGCAGTTTCTTTTGCTGGATCTACAATTGTTTTAGTAAATAACTTAGCTATATCTTCTCTAATAATAGGATAATGAGTACATCCTAATACAACAGTATCCACAGTTTCAGGGAAAGTTGCAATATGATTTTTTAAAATTTCTTCCCTATTTTCATATGTTTCCCAAGAATTTTCTATCATAGGACATAATTCAGGACAACCCTCTTGAAATACTTTTATACTGTCATCAAGTTTTTTTATAGCATTAGCATAAGCATTTGATTTAGCAGTAAAAGGAGTAGATAAAACTCCAATATTTTTACTAATACTCATGTTAATAGCTGATTTAGCTCCTGGATTAATAACTCCTATAACTGGGATATCGTATCTTTCATTAATTATTTCTAATGATGCAGCAGTAGCTGTATTACAAGCTATAACTACAGCTTTACAATTATTAACTTTGAAAAAGTCCATAATTTTTAAACATAATCTTTGAATATCTTCTAATGTTCTCTCTCCATATGGAGCATTTCCATTATCTCCATAGTAAAGAATATTTTCATTAGGTAAAGCATTAATGATTTCCTTTAAAACAGTTGTTCCCCCAACACCAGAATCAAATACTCCAATGTTAAAATTATTATTCATAATTTAATTCCCCCCTAAATTAAGTATTTAATTTTATGTAGTAATCTTTAATATTAAGAGAACATATTAATAAATATTGTAATTACAGCAGCATTTGTAAAGTCTATAAATAGTGCTCCAACTAGAGGTACTATAAAGAACGCTTTTGTTGAGAATCCATTTACAGAAGTAAATGCTTCCATGTTTGCAATTGCTGTTGGAGTAGCTCCTAGTCCAAATCCACAGTGTCCAGCAGCCATAACAGCAGCGTCATATTTTGTAGCAATGAATGGAAGTCTCATAACATTGTAAGTTATAAAGTAAGTGTATAACATTACAAATAGTGTTTGAATAGCAAGTATAACGATCATAGGAATAGCAAGAGCTGTAAGTTCCCATAATTTCATTGTCATAAGTGCCATTGATAAGAATATAGAAAGTGAAATATTACCAACAACGTCAATCTCTTTCATTGGAAGAGGTTTTTTCATTGAGTCACAAATATTTCTCATAAGTGCAGCAATTAACATTGGTCCAATATATGCAGGAAGAGATAATCCACCTTTCATTAACCATTGAGTATGAGCTTTAACAAATGGAGGAATATAAGCTCCAATTCCCATAGCTACAGAAATAGCTACTACAGCATATAATATTTTATCTTCAGAAATAGCTGAATCTTCTTTATTAAGATCTTTGTTTTCAACTTCGCTTTCTTCACATTTTAAGTTATGTTTTATCATAAGTCTTCTAGCAACTGGTCCACCAATTAAACATCCCATAACTAGTCCAAAAGTAGCAGCAGCAATACCAGCTGTGTCAGCTCCAGGAACACCTAATTCAACGATAGTTTTACCGAATGCTCCAGCAGTTCCATGTCCTCCAGTAAGAGGTACAGATCCAACTACAAGTCCAAATAGAGGATGTTGTCCCATAACTTGTGCTAATCCAACTCCGATTATATCTTGACAAATAACTAATACAGTAGCAACAGCTAAGAATATTGCAACTCCAACTCCCCCTTGAGCAAGAAGTTTAAGACTTGCCATAAATCCAACAGTTGTAAAGAATGCAATCATCAAGAAATTTTGAAGAGTTAAGTCAAAAGCAATTGAGAAAGCTCCTGTTTGACGTCCTATAAGAATAAAGATAGAAAAAATTAATCCACTTACTACTGGTGCAGGAATAAAGAATTTTTGTAAAACTGGGGATTTACTTTTAATCCATCTTCCTAACATTAGTAATACTACTGATATAGCAAGTGTTTCAGCCATACCTACTTTCATTTCCATTTTTGAACCTCCTATGATCCTTTTGTCATGATACCCTATTAATATTAATGATACTCTATATTTTTAAATAGTCAATAGGAGAAAAAATTTACTAAAACAATATTAATAATAAAAAAAATATATATTATCTATCGTAATAAGCTTTTCAAAAAAGAGATTTAAAAACTAAAAATAGATTTTTTTCGTAAAAAACATATTATTTTAGTTCGATTGATTATAAAAAACGAACAAAAGTATAAAAAAATATAAAATATCATTTTAAAACAAAATAAAAATATATTTTAATATATAAAAAATATATAAAAAATATAATAAAAAAATATTAGAAAAGGGAAAATAAAAAAGTGAAGAGATCACCCTTCACTTGAGAAAATTTTTTATTAAAAAATTAAATTTAGGCTATTAGTAAGGCAAGTAATTGTCAAAGGAAACTCTGGACCAGGTTCTCCATCAATATCTGTTGTAATATTATTGCTGTTAAAATCTTTACAATTAACTTTTAAATTAGCAGTTTTAAAGTGTATCAAATTTGTACTTTCCTCTAAATGCTCACCTTTAAAGAATTTAAGTAGTGATGAGATAGTTGAAATTATTGATCCGGGCTTTACAATAATTACATCTAGTAATCCATCAGTTATTTCACTGTTGTAAGCTATATTAATATTTCCAGCTGTTTTTCCATTGAAAACAAAGAATATAAGAGCTTCTCCAGAATAATTCATCTCTTCAGATTCAACCTCTATATTTACACTTTTAAAAGTTGGTAACTCCTTTATTCCGCTATAATAGTAAGCTAATTTACCAAAGATATTTTTTAAATGGGTAGGTGTTTTTTGAGATACATCAGTAAATAAACCATAGCTAAATACATTTATAAAATATTTATCATTTACCAAACCTAAATCTACAGTTTTAGGAGTGCTATTTAATATTTTTTTACAATTTCCCTCTATATCTGAAGTAGAACCTATTAGTTTTGCAAAATCATTGGCAGTTCCTACTGGAAGTACAGCAAGAGGGAGAGCTAAATTATTAGCTTTTATAAGATTTACAATTTGATTGATTGTTCCATCTCCACCAGCAGCGAGAATATGATCATATGTTTCATCTATATCTACAAAAGCTTTTTCTAGTGGAGTATCAAGGCTAATTCTAAAAGGGATAATTTGCAGATTTTTGGCTTGATATAGTTTTATTATTGTGTCTAAGTTATTTAAAATAAGGTTTTCTCCTGAAAAAGGATTATATATAAATTTAACTTTTTTCATTAAAATTCCTCCTTAAAGTAGGTTATACAGATAGTTTAACAAATATAGAGCGAGATTTCAATAGTATACTAATTAAAATTATTTCAATAAAATTATATGTAAAGAGACGTAGAAATGTGTTAAAATAAAATTAAAAAATAAAATAATTTTGGAGGAAAGATGTTAAGAAAATTACAAAGAGTGATAGATATTTATAAATCAAAGAAAAAAATGATAAAAAAAGCTAGAAAGTTAGGGAAAAATATTATTATAAATGATAGAGTGAAAATAAACCAAAATACAGAGATTGGAGATAATGTATTATTAAATGGGTTAATAATAAGAGAAAGTGGAAATGTAAAAATTGGCAGCAATATTTCAATAGCTAAAGGGTGTCTTATTTTAACAGGAAATCATGACTATAAATCTGGGCTTCCTTATAGTGAAAATAACATATATAAAGATGTAACAATAGAAGATAATGTATGGATAGGACAAAATGTTACAATATTAGGTGGAGTTAAAATTGGAGAGGGAGCAATTATACAAGCTGGAGCAGTAGTTGTAAAAGATATTCCAGCTCTTGGTATAGCAGGAGGAAATCCAGCAAAAGTATTTAAGTTTAGATTAAAAGAGGAATATGAAAATTTAAAAAAGGAAAAGAAAATAAATATATTTACAAATAAGAAAAAGAATATAGTTAATCCATATTAAAAATTAGGAGAAAGAGATGTCTAAAAGAGAAAAAGATCAACTTATATATAATGAGATTGAAAAAACATACACTAAAATAATAAATCCAAGATTAAATAAAAAGATTAAATATTTTTTTAAATTAAGAAGATATCCAGGAGAAAATGTAAAATATATATCAGAATTATTTTTAGAAAATGGAATAAAAACATTTGAAGTAATTGAGGTTAACAAATATAAAACTATTACTAAAGAGGTAGTTGGGAAAACATTAACTGAAGAGTTAGAAAATACAAATGATTCAGAAAAAATAAAAAGATTGATAGATAAATATGTTGATATTGTAACTAAAATTATACAATTAGATGTATATTTTGGGGATTTTAATTATTATAATTTTATAGTTAATGAGAAGGAAGAGTTAATAGTTATTGATCTTGAAGATTATAGGAAAGATTTCTTTTCAAAATTTAGAAAAAAAGAGATGATGAAAAGATTAAAAGCTAAATTAATTTATATGCAAAATATTATGAAAAATAAAAATGAAAATTTAAATGGAGAGAAAATTTATTTAAAAATAGAAGAAAAGCTAAAAAATATGATATAATTAAAAAAATACTATATTATTAGGTGAAATTTATGATACGAAGATTAAATAGAATATTTCAAGACTATATGAGAGAAAAAAGATTAAAATTTGGAAGATACATTTGGGATAGAAAAGAGAAAAAAGAGGAGATAAAAGAGGGAAATTTTATTGAAAAAAATAGTATAAATTCAATTCTTTTTTTTAGATATGATGGAAAAATTGGAGATATGGTAATTAATACCATTATGTTTAGAGAGATAAAAAAACAGTATCCTAATATAAAAATAGGAGTAGTAACAAAAGGTGGAGCAAAAGGAGTAATAGAAAATAATCCTTATGTGGATAAAATATATAACTACGAAAAAAGTAGCAAAAAGGTAAAAGAGTTAGCTAAAGAGATAAGTGATGAAAAATACGATCTTTTAGTAGATTTTTCTGAAATGTTAAGAGTAAATCAGATGATGTTGATTAATTTATGCAAGGCTAGATATAATATGGGATTAGATAGAAAGGATTGGCAACTTTTTGATATTTCAGTTGATAGTGGGATTGATTTTCAATGGACTGAACATATAACGCAAAGATATTTAGCTTATCTTTTAAAATTAGGATTAGATAGGGAAAAAATAGATCTATCTTATGATATATATTTAAAGAAAGATAATAACAAATATAGTGATTTTTTAAATAGTATAATGGAAGAAAAAAAAGTAGTTCTTAATCCATATGGAGCAAGTAAACATAAAAGTTTTTCTTTAGAAACTCTTGATAAAATAATTAAATATCTAAATGAGTTAGATATAGGAGTTATTTTGCTCTACTTTGGAGATAAATACAAAGAATTAGAAGTTTTAAAAAAAGATAATAAAAATTTATATATTCCAAAAGAGATTTTAGATATAGAGGATAGTGCATATTTGATAAGTAGGGGAGATTTTGTAATAACTCCAGATACTTCAATAGTTCATATTGCTTCAGCATTGAAGAAAAGAAATATCTCTGTATACCCACCAAAAGGGGGAAAATTTGGAGTAGATCACTTAGTGTGGGCTCCTAAAACAGAGGGAACAAATGTTATTTTTTGTAGAGATAAAAAGAGTAAATATGATGAGATTGATATAAATACATTTGATTTTGAAGAGATGAAAGAATTAATAAAAAAATTAGTTTAAAAAAGGATAAAAAAATGGCAGAGAAATATAAAATGAGTCAGTATAAAGGATATGCTCTATATTATTATGAAGAGAAATATTTTGACTTGGGAAAAGAGATTATAGATAAAAAATATAAAGAGATAAAAATTTTAAAGGATACAAAAAGAAATTTTGTTGAAATAATTGAAGTTAGCTCTAAAAAATATGTATTAAAAGAAAATAGAAATGAGCATATAATTCCCCAAAGAAAAATAATGACTCTGTTGAAAAAAGGGGAAGCTTTAAGCACTTTAGAAAATCTATATAATTTAAAAAAAGATGGAATAGATAGTTTTGTAGAACCATATTTAGTTATAAATAAAAGAAAATATGGAATGATTGAATACTCAGCATTAATAATGGAAAATATTAATGGAAAAGAGGATAGAAAGTATTTAGATGAGATAGTGGAATTAATGGTGGAGCTTCATAAGAAAAAGATATATCATGGAGATTTTAACCCAGGAAATTTCTTGCTTGAAAATGGAAAAATTAGGATAATAGATACTCAAGGAAAAAAAATGAGATTTGGAAGTTATAGAGCTCATTGTGATATGCTAACTATGAAGATGGACTCCTATCATGAAATGAAATATCCATATTCTAAAGATTTTTTCTATTATTTAGCATTAGTGATGAAAAAGATTAAGAAACTTAGATTTATTGAGGAGATAAAGAAAAAAAAGAAAGAGCTTAGGGAAAAAGGATGGAAAATATGAAGAAAAAAGTACTTTTCTATAATGGTAGCTTGAGAATGGGTGGAATAGAAAGAGTTTTAGTGGAGGTTTTACAAAGTTTAGATAGAAGCAATTTAGATATTGATTTAGTAATAGAGGATGGGATAAGAAGTTTAAATGTATTTGAGAAGGATATTCCAAAAGATATTAAACTTTATTATTTAAAACCTGAAGAAATTATACAAAAAACAGATTTCTATAGACAAAATAGAAAAAATTTATTCTATAAGATAATGTATAATCTAATGATGGCATATGAGGGGTATGTAAAAAAAGAGAACCTAAAAAAAGTTATAAAAGATAAGTATTATGATGTGGTAATAGATTTTGATATGGGATTATCAAAGCAAATAGATCTTGTAGATGCTAAGAAAAAAATAGCATGGGTACACTCTTCAATAGAAAAATGGTATGTAAAAGCTAGCAGAATAAAAAGGCTTGGAGAAAGATTAAAAAAATATGATAAGATAGTTACAATTTGTGATGCTATGAAAGAATCAACAGAAAAACTTTATCCATTTCTTAAAGATAAAATAATTAGAATATATAATCCTTTTAACTTTGAAAGAATTATAGAGCATTCAAAAGAAAAAGTAGATAAAAATTTAAAAGAGTACTATGAAAAAGATTTCATTGTATCAGTAATGAGATTGACAGAAAATTCAAAGGATTTTGATACTCTTATTTCAGGATTTAAATTAGCTAAAGAAAAGGGAATAAAGGAAAAATTATATATTTTAGGAGATGGATCAGATAGGGAAAAAATAGAGGAAAAGATAAAAAAAGAAGGAATGGAAAGGGAGATAATTCTTTTAGGAAATATAAAAAATCCATACCCTTGGATAAAAAAAGCTAAAATGTTAGTTCATAGTTCAAAATTTGAAGGATTTGGATTAGTTTTAGTAGAAGGATTAATCTTAAAAAAAATAGTTGTTTCTTCAGATTGTCCTATTGGACCAAAAGAAGTGTTAGAAAGTGGAGAAATAGGGGATCTTTATAATGTTGGAGATTATAAGAAACTAGGTGAATTGATAGTTAAAAATTTAGAAAAATCAAATATTAATCTAGATTTAATTAGAGAGAGAATTTTAAAATATAGTAAAGAGACAGTAATGAAGGAATATGAGAAAATAATTCTAGAGTAAGAAAGGGAAGAGGTATGAAGAAAAAGATATTGTTTTATACAAGTGGGGTAGGGCTTGGAGGAGTAGAGAGAATAATATTAGAAGTATTAAAGGGAATGGATAAAAATAAGTTTGATATAAAATTAGCTCTACAATATGAAAATGAAAATTTATTTGAAGATGAGATACCCAAAGAGGTAAATTATAAATATATGCTTCCACAAAAAATTATAGATAAAAGTCTTTGTTTTAGAAAGAGAAAAAATAATATTTTCTATAAAATATTATATTCTTTTATGTTAAGTTATGAAAAATATATAATTAAGAAAAATTATTTTGAATTTTCAAAGGACAGAGAGATAGTAATAGACTTTAAAAGTGGTGATTTTTTAAAATTAATAAATTTAGAAAATAAAATTAATCAAAAAAGAATTTGTTGGCTTCATGGAGAAATTACAAATTTAAATAAATATGAAAAAAGAAAGAATTTTTTAAGAGAAAATTTGAAAAAGTGTAATAAAGTAATATGTATTTGTAATGATATAAAGAATGGAGTTATAAAAGAGATACTAGAGCTAGAAAAAAAATTAGATGTAATATACAATCCATTTGATATTAAGAAAATAAAAACAAAATCAAATGATTATTCAGAAATAAAAAATGAAGAAAAAAAAATATTAGAAGATAATTATATTATTATGGTTTCAAGATTAGAATTAAAAATGAAAGATTTTAATACTTTAATAAAAGCTTTTAAAATAGTAAATCAAAAAAGAAAAGATATAAAATTGTATCTATTAGGGGATGGAGCAGATAGAGATAAAATTGAAAAGATGATAAAAGATGAAGATTTACAAGAGTATATAAAATTATTGGGAGTAAAGAAAAATCCATATCCTTGGATAAAAAACTCAAGATTATTAGTTCATTCTTCTAGATATGAGGGATTGCCTACAGTATTAATTGAAGCATTAATTTTAAATAAAATAGTTATCTCTTCAAATTGTCCAACAGGACCAAGAGAGATACTTGATAATGGAAAATATGGAAGTTTAGTAGAAGTAGGAGATTATAATAGTATGGCTCAAGAAATTTTAGAACTATTACAAGAAAATTCAATAAAAAGAGAAAAATATTTAAATAATATAAATGAAAGTATAGAAAGATTTGATAAGAAAAATATTATAAAACAGATAGAAAGAGTATTAGAGGAAATATAAAATGATAAATAAAGAAAAGATATCAGTAATAAAAAATTATAGCTATATATTTTTATGGACACAACTATTTCCAATTTTAATCTATATTTTAAATGGATATAAAAATATTGGAGGAATAGAGGTAGTAAAAAATATAAAATCAGGAGCAAGAATATGTTTAATAGTGTATCTTGTATTTTGGATAGTTTCATATATTTTATCTAAAAAAATATTTAAGTTTGGAATGTTAAGTTTAATAGCTCTTAATTTAATGGCAAATATCTGTGATTTATTTGCATATATTAATTTTGGGACACAAATTAACTCAGATATTTTTTATACTGTTTTAGAAACAAATTTAGGAGAGGGAAAAGAGTTTTTATTAACATATTTTAATGAAAGAATAATAATAATTTTTATTTATCTTACTTTAACACTTTTTCTTCTATATAAAATTAAATTAAGAAAATATTTTACCTCTTTAATTATGTTGATAGCAGTTATAGGAATTGTTTTTAGTTTTAATTTGAATGGAACAGATTATACAAGAAAATATGTTTTGGCAACCTTAGGTTCAAGTTATAAAAAATATAAAAAAGATGCAGATGAGTATAAAAAGTTTTTAAATAATCTGAAAGATTTTGATTTAAAAAAAGAGATAAAAGATTTAAATAAGGAGGACGTTATTTATGTAATGATAATAGGAGAATCAAGTTCAAAACTGCACTCTTCTATATATGGATACTACAGAAATACTACTCCTGAATTATTAAAATTAAAAAATAACAATGAATTAGTAGTGTTTAATAATGTTATAACACCACATTCAACTACTAGAGAAGCTTTGCAAGAGGTATTGACTTTAAAAAGTAGTGAAGTAAATAAAAATTTTTATGAAGTTCCAAGTATCTTAGATTTTTTTGATGCAACAGATTTTAAAACATATTGGTTAAGTAATCAAGAAAGCTATGGAATTATAGGAAATGTTGTAGCTTCAATAGCAAGTAAAGCTCAACACACAAAATATACAGAAGAGTATACTTCTGACTCTAGAAAATTTAAAAAATATGATGAAGCGTTATTGCCGATGTTAGATAAAATTTTAGAGGAAAAAGCTCCTAAAAAATTTATAGTTATTCATCTAATGGGAAATCATATACAGTATCAAGAGAGATATCCAGAAAGATTTAAATATTTTAAAGATATAGATAGAAACTTTAATGAGTGGAAAATAAAGAAAAAAGATATAGTAAATGATTATGATAATTCAATGTTATATGTAGATTATATTGTATTTGAAATTATAAAAAAAGTTGAAAAACAAGATAAAAAATCATATGTTTTATATTTTTCAGATCATGGAGAAGAAATTTTGGATACTAAAGATTTTATAGGACATGGAGGAGATAAAATAAATAATTGTGTATCAGATATTCCATTTGTTTTGTGGATGTCTGATAAGTATAAGCTAGATAATACAAAAGTAGAAAATATATTAAAAAATGTAGATAGAAAATATAGCACAGAGGATTTACCATATACAATATTGGATTTAAGCTATTTAGAATGGAACAATTTTGATGATAAAAAAAGTGTTATAAATTATAATTTTAAGGAAAAAATGAGATATCATGTAAATTTAAATTATGATATTCAAGATTAAAAATAGAAAGGAGTAATATGAAAAAAGAAAAAATAAGCGTAATTGTTACATTATATAATAGATTAGAATATGCAAGAAATATGATATTATCTTTATTACATCAAACACTAATGATAGATGAATTAGTGTTTGCTGATGATGGTTCTAAAGATGATGTTGCAGATGTAATTAAAGATTTAGTTGATAAATGTCCTTTTGAAATAAAAGTTGTATATCAAGAAGATATTGGATTTAGACTTGCAAGATCAAGAAATAATGGAGCTAGAGTAGCTATAGGAGATTTTCTAATTTTCTTAGATCAAGATGTAATAATGCCAGATGAGTTTATAGAGAAGGTATATAAAAATAGAAAAAAGAAACGTATTATTTCTTCAAGAGGAATATCTTCTTATAAAGAACAAAAGGATTATATTCAAAATGAAATAAATAAAAAATATGATTTTAATAAAATATATTCTATTGTGACTAAATTACAAAGAGATGGAATACAATACTTTTTAAACAAGGATAAGTTATATAGAATTTTATATAAATTAAAATTAAGATCAAGAGGAGCTAAAATAGTTGGATTAATTTTTGCTTTGTATAAAGAAGATTTTATTAATATAAACGGTTTTGATGATAACTATAAAGGTTGGGGAAAAGAGGATGATGATTTTGGAAATAGATTTTATAAATATGGTGGAGAAACATATCCAGTAGAATTCAAAAAATATCCAATACATATGTATCATAAAGTAGCAAGTAGTAAGAATGATAGTCCTAATGAGAAATACTATCAAAAAAGAAAAAAAGAGATTTCAAGAAAAAGTTATAAAGCAGAAAATGGTTATTTTAACTCAATAGATAGTGATAAAATTTGGGATAAAATTATAAAATAAATTTAAGTTAACAGATACTATAATTTTATTAGGAGAAATTTATGATAGAGAAAAAAATTCATTATATATGGTTTGGAGGAGAAAAACCTCAAAAAATACAAAATTATATTAATAGTTGGAAAAAATATTTACCAGATTATGAAATAATCGAATGGAATGAAAAAAATTTTGATGTAGAAAAAGAGATGGAAAAGAATAGATTTTTTAGAGAGTGTTATAAAAGAAAATTATGGGCTTTTGTTGCTGATTATGTAAGAGTTAAAGTTTTATACACATATGGAGGAATTTATTTTGACACAGATATAGAAGTATTAAAATCTTTTGATTCATTGTTAGATAATGAATTAATTTTAGGATATGAAAATGAAAATACTCTTAATTTAGCTGTAGTAGGAGTTGAAAAAAATCACATTTTATTTAAAGAAATGTTTGAATTTTATCAAAAAGATATATGGGAATCACCTTTATATATAATAACTGGAATTTTAACTAAAACAATAGAGAAAATTTATGGAAAAGAATTTAAAGGAACTGAAAAAATAAAATTATATCCCTCAGAATATTTTTATCCATACAATCATGATGAAGAATTTACAAAAGAGAGTATCACTTCTAATACTTATACAATTCATTGGTGGGAAAAAAGTTGGGGTAAAAATCCTAAAGTTTATTTTTTAAAGTATAAACATCTACCATGGTAGAAGAAGTATCCTAAACATATTTGTAAACTAATAAATTATTATTTAAAATTCTATATGAGAAAAATAAGATAGGTGAAATATGAAGATACTAGAATACATTAAACTTTATTTTAAGAATAAAGTAAAAATAAAAGGTAAAAATAATAAAATTATTTTAGAAAAATCTAAAGTTAAAGAAAATATTATAGATATAGATGGAAATAATAATTATTTAAAAATTAGCAAAGGAGTAAAAATAAAAAATACTAAAATTTCTATAAAAGGAAATAATATAAAATTTGTGCTAAAAGAAAATTCAAAAATAGAAAACTCTTTTATAGAAATTTATGGAGATAAAAATAAAGTTTTGATAGGAAGAGGAACAAGTTTTTCTGGAGTAAGATTGACTAGTGCTGAAGAAGAAAATAGAATATTTATAGGAAAAGATTGTATGTTTTCATATAATATAGATTTGAGAAATACAGATAGTCATAAAATTTATAAAGATAATATATTAATTAATCAAGGGAAAAGAGTAATTATTAAAGATAGAGTATGGATAGGAGCAGGAGTAAATATTTTAAAGGGAGTATTTATAAATAGTAATAATATAATAGGAGCTGGGTCATTAATAAATAAAAGTATTTTTGAAAAAAATGTTATTATAGTTGGAAATCCAGCAAGAGTAATTAAAAAGGATATTGAATGGAAAAGATAATATTGAAAGAATCAATTCAAGATTAATTAGAGGAGATTTATCCCAAAATAAAAATAATATTACTTTAGAGAAAATACTAAAAAATTATTATAAAAATTTAGAAAATTTACAAATGACAGGGAATTGGAATAGGTGTATAGAGCTAACTTGTGGAACTTAGACAACAATGATATATGATGATTATTTTTTAAATTGAGTAATAAAGAAAATAAAAAAGAAGATAATTAAATCTGTTAAATTAAAATAAAAAACTGATAATAAATATGAATACTTTTTTTGAAGTTTTATATATTATATTTTTATGAGTTTTGTTGGTTTTAAATTTGAGTGAAGAGATTGAAAAGGTCATAAAAAATGAATTAATAATATAGCGATAAAAATTTGAAGTGTAAGGGGAAAAAGAGTATGATTTCAGAAAGAAAAAAATAAAAATAAAAAATATTTTTGGAAGAATGTTTAATGAAAATTTAATAAAAGAAGATAGTTTAATAGAATTAGAATTAAGTAATATATGTAATGCTAATTGTATTTTTTGTCCATATATTAAAATAAAAGAAACTAATAAAAATTTTGGAGTGATGAATGATAAAATTTTTTCAAAAGTTTTAAAAATAATTGAAAAGGAGAAGTATCAAAAAATATCATTTACTCCAACTACAGGAGAAATTTTAATTAATAAAGATTGGGATAAATTTATAAGAAAAACATTTGATTTAAAAAATATAAAAAGAGTTTTATTTTATTCAAATGCTATTTTATTAAATGAAATCAATCAAGAAAAATTAATAAGATTAATTGAAAACTAAAATAGTAAATTGAAAGATATTCATTTTTCAGTGGGTGGAATAGATAGAAAAACATATAACTTAATGTATGGAGTAGATAAATTTGAACAAGTAAAAAATAATATAAATTAATTATTAAAGAAAATAAAAGAAAAAAGTTTAAAAATAAAAATAGTAATAGAATTAAGAATACCTAATTATCAAAATTTAAATGTAGTTAGTATAGCAAATTGTTTTAATAAAGTGAATTATCAAAATTTAAAAATAAATATATTAAAAGAATTTGTGAAGATTCCTTGTTTAGAAAAAAATGAAAATTTAGATTATCTTCCTATAAAAAAGATAGAATCTCAAAAAGTTCCTTGTGATTTTCTTTATAAGATAAGATTTGATGTGTTAGGTAATATTTGGGCAGATGGTTGTGTAATTTCAGAAGCACCAAATAATTTTGAATTAAAATTAGGAACTATTGATGATGACTTAAAAAAAAATTAATAAGAGTAGAAAAAAATAATAAAAGAATGGAAAAAAGGAAAAATTCCTACAGTATGTCAGGGATGTAGTTTTTATTCAAAGTATAAGAATGATGAAATTGATTTAGAAAATTAATTAAAAAAATGAGGGAAAGTTTATGAAAGATATAGAATTTAGTATAGTGGTTGTAACATATAATTTTGAAAAAATAATTTTAGAATGTCTAGAAGGAATAGAACAACAAACTTATAAAAATTTTGAAGTAATTATAAGCGATGATGCTTCTAGTGATAAAACAGTAGAAATCTGTAAAAAATGGAAAGAAAAAGTAAAAAATAAAATTGCAGTAACAATAGTAAAAAGTAAAATAAATCAAGGAGTAACAAAAAACTACAATAATGCTTTAAAGCTAGCAACGAAAGAATGGATAAAAATAGTAGATGGAGATGATATTTTAAAAAAAGATGCTTTAGAAAAACTAAATTTTTTTATTAATAATAATTTAGGAGCAAGAGTTATTTTTTCAAAAGCTCAAATTTTTTATACTGATAGTAGTAAAAATGTAGATTTAAAAATTATTCCTGAAAACATAGATTTTTATAAAAAAGATAAAAAAGAACAATTTAGAGAACTATTAGAAGATAATTGTATTGTAGCTCCAACAGTTAGCATAAAAAATGAGTTATTAGAAGATATGGGATATTTTGATGAAAAGTATAAAATGGTAGAAGATTATCCATTTTGGATAAAATTATTAAAAAATAATATAAAATTTTATTTTTTAAATGAGGTTATTATTAATTATAGAAAACATTCAACAAGTGTTAGTGGGAAAAAGGATACTGAAAAATTAAATCCTTTAATGGTTGAATTTGAAAAACAATTCTATAAAGACATTTATTTAAAAGAGGTAAAAAATCCTTTTAAAAAATGGGACAAATTTATAGAAATAAAAAGCAAAGAAATTATTTTGAATAATAATAATCAAAAAAATTTCTTTAGTAAAATTATAGTAAAATTAAAAATAAAAAAATTAAGAAAATATATCTTTCAAATTATAATATTATTTTTTATTTATTATTTTTTTAAATACTATTGTAATTTTATTTTTTAGAAAAGTTAAATAAATTAGTTATGGGGAAGAAAAAAATGGATAGAATAAGAGAAATTACTTTAAAAGAAATAAAGTCTCCAGGAGGAAGTTTAAGCTTTTTCGAAAAAGAGAAAGAGATAAATTTTGATATAAAGAGAATCTACTATATTTATAAGTTTTGTGAACAAAACAGAAGAGGATTTCATGCTCATAAGGAACTTAAGCAGGTCATGTTTTGTCCTCATGGAAAAATTCAAGTTGAATTTACTGATGGAAAGGAAAAACAAGTATATTTATTAGATGATCCAACTAAAATACTTGTTATAGAAAAAGGATATTGGAGAGAATTTGTATCTTTGGAAGAGGGAAGTATTTTATGTGTAGGAGCTTCAGATGTATATGATGAAAAAGATTATATAAGAGATTATAATGAATATTTAAAATGGGAGGAAGATAATAATGAAAGTGCCATTTAGTGTATTAGACAGACAATACCAAAAATATCAAAAAGAATATGAAGAAAAAGCTTTGAAAGTTTTAAGAAAAGGTTGGTATATTCTCGGAGAAGAAGTTGAAAACTTTGAAAAAGAATATAGTGAATTTATAGGAACAGATTACTGCCTAGGGATAGATAATGGATTAAATGCATTAGTTTTGGCATTTAGAGCTTTAAATATAGGAAAAGGTGACGAAGTAATAGTGCAAGGAAATACTTTTATTGCTACTATTATGGGAATAACAATCAATGGAGCGACTCCTGTATTTGTTGAACCAAATATATATGACAATATTGATGTTGATAAAATTGAAGAAAAAATAACAGAAAAAACAAAAGCTATCTGTGTAGTACATTTTTATGGACAAGCAACAGAAATGGATAAAGTTTTAGAGTTATGTAAAAAATATAATTTGAAATTAGTTGAAGATTGTGCTCAAGCTCATGAAGCAGAATATAAAGGGAAAAGAGTGGGAAGTTTTGGAGATGTAGGATGTTTTAGTTTCTATCCAGGAAAGAATTTAGGATGCTTTGGAGACGGTGGAGCTATAACAACTAATAATAAAGAGATTTATGATAGAATAAAAATGCTTAGAAGTTATGGAAGTGAAAAAAAATATCACCATATAGAAGTTGGATATAATGCAAGATTAGATGAGTTACAAGCAGGGCTTTTAAGAGTAAAACTTTCTCATTTAACAGAATTAACAGAAGAAAGAAGAAAAATAGCTACAAGATATTTAAATGAAATTAAAAATACATTAATTCAACTTCCTAAAACTGCAGATAACTGTACTCATGTTTGGCATTTATTTGTTGTAAAAACAAAAAACAGAAATAAATTCCAAAAATATTTAGAAGAAAATGGAATAGGAACAGTAATTCACTATCCAATACCTTCACATTTATCTAAAGCATATGAATATTTAGGATATAAAAAAGGAGATTTTCCTATAACAGAAAAATATGCTGAACAAGTATTAAGTCTTCCAATTTTTAATGAAATGAAAAAAGAAGAAATAGATTATGTTATAGAAATAGTAAATAATTATAAATACTTGACAACAATATACTAAACTAACAGAAATATTTAAAGTGATTTAATTATTTGAAAATTGAATATATATAATAAAATAGAATTTTCAATATATAAAACTAATAAATATTATGATTTTTTAGGAGAGTTAATGAATAAAATAAAAGTAAGTGTGATAGTACCAGTATATAATGTAGAAGATTATATAGAAGAATGTATAGCTTCTATATTAAACCAAACTTTAAAAGAAATAGAAATAATAATAGTAAATGATGGGACAAAAGATAATTCTATGAAAAAGCTAGAAAAATATTTACTTGATTCAAGAATAAAAGTGGTAAATAAAGAAAATGGTGGATTATCATCAGCAAGAAATGCAGGATTAAGAATAGCAAAAGGCGAATATATAGCCTTTATAGATAGTGATGATTTTATAGAATTAACAATGTTAGAAGATTTATATAATAATTCAGAAGATTCGGAAGTGGTATTTTCGGATATTATTTTATATGATAATATAACTAAAAAAGTAGAAAAATTTAAGAAAGATTTATCGTTTGAAAAAATAGTTAATAAAGGAAGTTATTTATTTGTAGAAACTTCGACGGCAGTATGGAACAAAATTTATAAGAGAAGTTATTTAGAAAAGTTTAATTTTTCTTTTATAGATAAAATAATAAATGAGGATGATGAATTTTCTATAAAAGCTTTATTTTTAGCGAAAAAAGTAAAACATATAAAAAAATATCATTATTATTATAGAATTAATCGAGAGAAAAGTATTGTTAATAGTATTAATTCCAATAAGGATGAAAAATATAATTTATTTTTTATTAATTCAATGGAAAAGATAATAGAAAGTATAAAAAAGTTTAGTAAAAAATATGAAAAAAATTTTAATTCTTTTGAGAAAATTTTATTAAAATTATATGAAATAGAACAACAAATAATATTATTAGAAAGAGTAAAAAATACTTTAAAGAAGAAGGAAATAGAAAAGCTTGAAGACATTTTAGATAATGAATGGAACTTTTTAACTATTAAAGAAAAATATATTCTAAAAGAAAATTTAAGAAAAATTTTATTAAAGAAAGAAATAATAGGTAATGTAAGTATATTTGATAGCTTTTATTATAAAAATAAAATATTTACCTTAAAAATATTAAGAAGAATCTTTAAAGAAAAAATAAAAATTATTTTAGAGAATATAAAATTTGATATATTTAATAAAGTAGAAAAAATTAAAAAAGATAGTTTTTATTAGAATTTTTCTTACAGTATTGAATATTATTATAGTAAATAAAAGATTATAAAAATAGAACGAATTTGTTAACTAAAAATAAAAAAATGAACAGATATAAAATTGGAAGATAAATAATTTGGCTAAAAAATTGTAGTATAAAAAAGGTAGATATCTATGTTTTTAAAAAGACTATTATTAAAAATATTATTAATTTTTTAAATTTTTCTTTTATTTTTAAAAAAAGATAAGAAGTAGAAGTAGTTTTTTAGATGTCATTAATCGTAAGATAATTATATATTATGTTTTATAATCGATTAAACTTCAAATATAGTATTTTTTATCTTCTATATTTATAATATTTTTATTAATGTTCACTAGACATGTTTAAATCTTTAAGAATATATTTTTCTATAAGTTCTTTAAATATAACACTAAAGTGTTTAATCTACTTGTAAATAGTAATGAAATTTTAAAAGATTTAATATTAGCAAATAGGACAAATAATATTAATATCATTAGTCATAATTAATAACTGTTATTTTTCTTACTGTATTCTTAAAAAAAGAGAGCAGAAAAATAATTATTGAAAAATTAATTATATATAGTATAAAGAGTTATGAGGAGTTTGTATAAATTTAAGTTAACAGATAGAGTGAGTATAAAAGGAGAGAAAAATATGAAAGGAATAATATTAGCAGGAGGGAGTGGAACAAGACTTTATCCTTTAACAATAAGTGTATCAAAACAAATATTACCAATATATGATAAGCCAATGATCTATTATCCATTATCAGTTTTAATGTTAGCGGGAATAAGAGATATTTTAATAATTTCTACCCCTAGAGATATAAATTGTTTTAGAGAATTATTTAGTGATGGTAGTAAAATAGGATTAAATATATCTTATACTATTCAAGAAAAGCCAAATGGATTAGCAGAGGCATTTATAATAGGTGAAGAGTTTATTGGGAGAGATTCTTGTGCTTTAATTTTAGGAGATAATATTTTCTTTGGGCAAGGATTTTCTCCAAAAGTACAAAAAGCAGCACAAGTAGAAAAGGGAGCAGAAATTTTTGGGTATCTTGTAAAAAATCCAAAAGAATATGGAGTTGTAGAATTTGATAAAAATATGAATGTACTATCATTAGAAGAGAAACCAGAAAAACCTAAATCAAAATATGCAGTACCAGGATTATATTTTTATGATAATACAGTAGTAGAAAAAGCTAAAAGATTAAAACCTAGTAAAAGAAAAGAGTTAGAGATAACAGATTTAAACAAACTATATTTAGAAGAAAAAAGTTTAAAAGTTAATCTTTTAGGGAGAGGATTTGTATGGTTAGATACTGGAAATCATAAAAGCTTATTGCAAGCATCTAATTTTATTGAAACTATACAGGAAAGACAAGGAAACTATGTTGCATGTTTAGAGGAGATAGCATATAAAAATGGTTGGATAACTAGAGAGCAATTGAAAGAGTTAGCAAAACCATTATTAAAAACAGAATATGGAAAGTATTTAGTTGATATAAGTGAAGAAAAAGTAAAGATAGAAACTAGTTGGAATAAAAATTATTAATATTTAGTAATTGTAAAAATTAAGAAGGAGAGTATTTGGAAATAATATGAATAAAGCAAAAGCAAGAGTAATTACTCTAGTATATAATATAGAAAACTATATCGAAGTTTAGAAGATTCAGAAAATCTTTTCTGACAAAGTTTTATATAATAATATAACAAAAGAATTAAAAAAGAGAAAATAGATAATAAAAAAATTTAGTTAAGTATACAAAAAAATTAGTTTTTTTTAGAGAATATTATTAAATTATATGAAATTATATGAAATTATATGAAATAGAACAGAAAATAGTGTTGTTAGAGAAAGTGAAGAAGATTTATTCCGAAAAAGAAATAAAAGAAAAAGAAATTTATCAAATAAAAAGCAATAATAATATCATTTATCTAAGAAAAGAAACTTCAGATTTTAATGTATTAAAATGTATTTTTAAGAATAAAGAATACGATATTAACTATAGAATAGAAAAACCAAAAATAATTTTAGATTGTGGTGCAAATATAGGAATAGGGTCATTGTTTTTTAATATGAAATTTCCTGAAGCTAAAATAATTGCGTTAGAACCTGAGGAAAGTAATTATGAGTTATTATGTAAGAATGTAGAAAATTTAAATAATATTATTCCAGTGAATGCAGGACTTTGGAAAAAGGAATGCAAACTAAAAATTAGGGATATAGGCTTAGATAAGTGGGGATTTATAGTAGAAGAAACAGAAGAAGAGAATGGGATAAAAGCTGAATGTATTGATTCTTTAATAAAAAAATTTAATATAAAGTTTATAGATATTTTAAAAATAGATATTGAAGGTAGTGAAAAAGAAATTTTTGAAAGTAGTTGTGAATGGTTAGAGAAAGTTGGAGTATTAGTAATAGAATTACATGATCGAATGAAAAAAGGTTGTAGTATGTCTCTGTTTAAAAAATTATATGATTATGAGTATGATTTAGAAATTAGTGGAGAAAATTTAGTATTTTATTTTAGCAGAGAGCAGAGAGCAGAGAGCAGAGAGCAGAGAGCAGAGAGCAGAGAGCAGAGAGCAGAGAGCAG
>OGXP01000574.1_pt1 | contig 40948 bp, 39 predicted proteins | sample 1576351 | NCBI WGS metagenome assembly OGXP01 (sample SAMEA3541517, study PRJEB24748) | human gut metagenome | biome: human gut; feature: human-associated habitat; material: faeces | place: China | collected 2012
ATTTTCAAATACAACAGGGATAGAATGATGTTGCGATAAAAAAGAGGGAGACACATATTTGTTTAATCCATCTCCCTCTTTGATAATTCAGAGGTGTTCTGAGGAGTAATGAGTAGTCCTGCGTTTGTAACGTGTTTGAAACACCACATTCTAAGAACCCAGCAAAATCAAGCCTTCCACAGTTTCGCAAACGTTAAGTTCTGTTCACAAAGCGATAATCGTTTGGAACGAGAAAATGCATACAAAACCTCAGAAACCTTGGCTTAACAGTGATAAGGAACTAATTTACTTATCAACTGTTAGCTGACGGTTTCCGGGGTGCATACGGACAAATCCCGTCTGATTTCTAACAGGAAGTCAGACGGGATTTTCGCTTTATATTACGAATTATGGAAGACATACCATGAAAACCTTAATATCTTGTGCCTACAATATGGATAACTGCTGTGTAGAACTGAAATTCGCCGATGGCATCATGATTGCGATTGATACCATTTCAGTGGAGAACGAGGTTGCCGACAATATGTATCAACGGTACAATGACCCAATTGGATATGCAGACCTTATCTTGAACGGCGATCCCGAAACCTATTTGAAAACTGTAACAGAATACAATCCTTTGGATAGCTGACAACATGCTGCCCGCAGGAGAAAATCCTGCGGGCGTTTTTATGTTTATATTATTTTCCACCGTTGGATCCCAGTTTTGGAAAGAAAACGACTATCTTAAAGCCCTTTCCCCACTGGGAAGTAGCTTCCAGACGAAGGTTTAGATCGTCAGCCATCTTCTTAACCAGGTAAAGCCCTATACCAGTAGCTTTCTTTCGGCTGTCAGTAGAATCCCCGGTAAAGCCCTTTTGAAAAATATACGGCAGATCATATTTTTTTACACCAATGCCGTTATCCTCAACAGAAAGGACATCTGCGGTCTCCGAATGTATCATGGAAATCGTTAGCATGGGACTATCGCTGCTATATTTGATGGAATTGCTCACGATTTGTCCTAACATAAACTGAAGCCCTCTACGGTCTGTATAAACTGTTTCAGATTGCAGTTTGTTGAGAATTACAAACTGCTTTTCTTCCAGAAGTGGGGCATAGTCCTCCAGAACTTCCCCCAAGCAGTCATTCAAATTGACATCTTCAAACCGATAATCCTTTGTACTGCTCTTTAACCGGGCATAGTAAAGCATTTGCGTGACATTCTCCTGAAGTTGACTACGGACATAATCCAACTTAGCTTGCAGGGAAGGCGATATTTCGTCGATTCGGTTATCCAAAAGCATGGTCAGCAACGACAGGGGCGTTTTCGCTTCATGTGCCCAGCCTTCCACATATTCTTCATAGTCCCGTAGGGCATCTGCCATACTGCTGCTCTCATTTTTGTGTTCCTGTAAAACTGAGGCCAGAAACCGGATAGATTCTCCTTCTTCCCGGCTGATGACACTGAGCAGCCTTTCCTCGTTGCAGATGGTAGGATCACTGAGGAAATCCCGGAATAGCTCCCGGCGGGTGGTCTCCCGCTTGTTTAGTACAAACAGGATCACTGAAAACAGAAGGATGCTTGTCAGAACCACTAACCCAATCAAGGTCTGAAATGCCTGAATGTCAGAAATCCAAAGAATGATAGAACAAAAGCAATCCACACCCAGCAGCAACAGCAGCCAAGGGTAGTACCGTTCTATTATGCGCCAAAACTGCTTCATGGAGATACCTCCGCTTCCAAACGATAGCCCATCCCACGAACCGCAACGATTCGTTGCTTCATCGCCAGACCGGACATCGTCTTTTTCAACCGGGTCAGGTTAACCTGCAAGGCATTTTCGTCTATGTATTCTGTGGTTCCCCATAGTGCTAAGCAAAGCTGCTCCGTCGTGACCAGAGCATCACCACTGGCCAAAAGAGCAACCAACAGTTTTCCCTGATTTTTGGGAAGCACCACAGAGGTGTTATGAATATAAAGTGTGTAAGTCTGCTGGTCCAACAAGAAATCCAATCCCTCTATGAGGTTGGTACGGCCTTCATACCTTTTGAGAATATTGGATACCCTGGCAAGAAGCCGGTCTTTTCTGCACGGCTTCGTCAAATATTCATCTGCACCCAACTGGAACGCTTGCAGTTCATCCTTTACCTGGTCTCTGGAAGTCAGCACCAGGACGGGGATAGCGGTTTTATTCTTTAGCTCCTGGCAGATTTGAAAGCCACTAATCTCCGGCAAATTCAGGTCTAAGATCACAAGGTCAGGACGGAGGGCTGCCAAGAGCCGAGCGGCATCTTCAAACTCAGTGATTGCCTCCACAAGATACCCGTCCTTTTGGAGCATATTGCAGAGTTCTTCCCGCATATAGACTTCATCTTCCACAACAGCAATTCTTTTCACGACAGCACCTCCTTCCCAATTATTCTTCTCTCTGCGGCTGCATCAGTGTCAGCAAATACCGATCACTGGAGTGCTTGACCACTCTCATATAAATATATTCTATCACGCAAAGCAGCAAAATCATAGCAGCAGATACAAGCAGCATTTCAGACACTGTCCCACGGGTTCGGGACGAGAGTATCCCTGTAAACAACGCTCTGACTCCAAACAGACTGCTGACAGCTGCAACCAATACAGGAAGTCCCATAAACCACGCAATCTGGTTTCCGGCAGACTGGCAAAGGCTTTCGTAAGTGGCTCCCAGGCGGATCAGGGTCTGGTATCTACGCCCGGCTTTCTGCTGGCTCATCAGGAACTGGACACCCACAATGGTGTTGGCAACCACCAGGAACACAATCGCCAGATAGAGGGTAATATAGCTGGATGCTACGGTGTAGAAAAGTTGGCGTCCCATGTTCTGAAGATAGCTTTCATATTCGATACCTATTTCGTCCAGCTCCTCGTTCAGACCAGAATAGGCAGTCATAAGGCTATTTCCTTCCATAGCCTGCTCACTGAGTACCGCATTCACATACGTATCATACATTCCTTGGGTATGATAGAGGAAGGCTTCATCCGGAAGAATCAATGCAAAGGACAAAGTAATAGAACGATCCGTAATCAAATTTACAGACTGAACCTCTCCAGTAAGATAAATCGGACTGCCAACCAGTTCCGTTTCAGGCTGTTCAGTAAGTATGCCGTTCAGCATTGCGGTACGATTTACAGTAGTATAGTCGGAACCTATATAAACAGCGGCTTCATCTTCACTTAATTTAATGACAGGCCTGCCAGACAATTCCAGTAAACGATTATAGTCCGACAGACAAATCAAATACGGGTATGTGGCATAACCAAGATTGTTCAGAAGGACATCCCGATCTTTCGATTGGGGCAGGCTCCGAAGAGAGTCCATAACAGCGTCCATGCTGTAGGCATTCTCATAATCTTCTGTGGTGCGAATATGCCCAACCTTCATTTCAAAAAGCTCTGAAAATTGATTTTCCAAACCGTTTTCTTTCAGTGCTGCCTGTATATTTGGAAGAACCTGCGCCGAATCTTCAACGGTATAATCTTCAAAGGTATAGTCGATTACATGACCAGTGGATAGATTGTTTGTTCCTGCGATTCCCACGCCTGCACCAAAGCAACACAGTGCTGCCAGAATCAGCAGGGAGCTGATTGCCATGGAGCTTGACTGATGAATGACATCCTCCTGAATTTGACGGAAGGTAAATACATGAAGCTGCTTATTTCCCTTGCCTTTTTTAACAATCAGTGCAATCAGTGCCCGCATTCCGTAGAACAGCAGCATCGTACCAGCCGAACCTAACAGTAAAGTCAGCCCCATCATAATTACCTTCGTCCATGCAATTCCCTGAATCGCCATGTAGTAAGTCGCTGCCAACATCACACTTCCGCATACAGCAGCCAGCCCATAGATAGCAGAGGGCATTTGCTTTTTTGAACGGTTCGTCGGCTGGGATAATAAAGTTCCAATCTCCTGTCGGCTAATCTTTCCGCTCAAAATCAGAAGTGCCAGCAGTTTAATACCCAAGAATCCTGCCAGTGTCCATTTCATTGCAGACCAAGATAAAGAAAAATGATGGTCGATGATCCCCATACCCACAAGCTTAGCGGTGACAAGGCTAACGATTTCCGAAAGCACTATAGCCGTAGGTAAACCAATGAGCAGTGCCAGGATACTGCTTAACAAATCTTCCGCCAAAAGCATACCGAACAGTTTGCTTCTGCGCATTCCCAGCATCAAGTAGACACCAAACTCATGACGTCTGCGTTCAAACTGATACTTGCAGGCGAAGTAAATCAAAAAGAAAAGAATACCCAGGGTCATTCCGTAAAACACAGGAATCAGAAGCAAGAGCCTGTTCACTGCATCGCTCTCTATCTTCTGCAAAAAGATCATAACATCCTGAGTAGAGATGGAAAGAATCATATAAAAAGCAATAATAGAAATCACCAAGGAACTGAAAAACAGACCGTTTTCCTTTCGGCTGCGGCGGCTGTTTCGAAAAACCAGATTAGAGAACATTGGAACTCCCCCCTCCCAGTTGTGCCATCACCTTCAGGATGCGTCCGTAGAACTCCTGCCGGCTTTCATCTCCACGGCGAAGCTCATGGAAGATCACACCGTCCTGGATGAACAGAATACGCTTGCAAAAGCTGGCGGCATTGGAATCATGGGTCACCATCAAGATCGTTGCCTGTTCGTCACGGTTCAAGCCGGACAGTTTTTCCATGATGTTTCTTGCGTTCTTGGAATCTAAAGCACCGGTAGGCTCATCGGCAAGAATCATTCTGGGGTTCAGGATTAGCGCCCTTGCTGCTGCTACACGCTGGCGCTGCCCTCCAGACATCTTGGAGGGAAATTTGTTCAGAACATCGTTGATTTCCAGATACTTCGCCAACTGGCTTAGACGCTGGCTGCTCTCCTTTTCGGGTATACCATGCAGAGAAGTTGGAAGCAGTATATTTTCACGTCCGGTCAGATTATCCAGCAGCTCAAAATTCTGAAATAGATAACCAACTTTTTTTCCACGGTAATCTGCAAGAGCCCTTCCCTTGAGTGCTTGCAGATTAACGCCCTCCACCTGAATGCTTCCACCTGTGGGTTGAATCACAGTCGCAATACAATTGAGCAGTGTGGATTTACCAGAACCGCTGCTTCCCATAATGCCAAGAAACTCTCCCGGCATCACCTGGAAGGTGATCCCATTCAGTGCCTTTGTTTGACTTGGCACATTGCCATAGATTTTTGTTAAATTTTCAATATTCAAAATGGGTTTCATGTGAATACCTCCTATCATTTGTAATAAAATGATAGCATGAGAACACAGCAAATACCACTTACAGTTGTTGTAAGGATTCAAGATATAAGTGGCGGCTCAAGGGGGACGAGCATATATTTTGTGAGAGCATTAGGCAACAATGATAAAATATATCGGATCGCCTCATTGGCAAACCAGTTCGTTTTAATTGTATCCCAATCAGCAAGCCGAATGATTTCGGCTGTGCCGTTCTCAAAATCAGCATGAATTGCGCCCTCGGCAACTAACAATTCCGTCAGTTTGTCTACTGCTCTGCGGTAGGCTCGCTCTGCACCGCTGGCAGTACTGCCCTCGAACATAACTGCCAGTTCCTCAAAAGTAGGGCGGTTCTTCCATGAGCCAACTCGCCTGCAGGTCATACAGTGTAGAGCAACTTTTTATAAGTGATTGAGACAAAAGGAAAACAAATATGTCGAACGTAACTGCATACGAAAAGATGAGAAGAGAAAGAGATGACGCTTTGAATCAGGTGGCAGAAGAAAGACAGAAAACTTTCATGGCAAAAAAGAATTTCAGAGAGGAGATTAATAAGGTAAACAAAAAAACAAACGATATATGAAAAGACTTATAAAATATTTTCTTTTTTTGTGCACTGAATAATCACAAAATTGAGATTCTTTCTTTTTTTTCATACACAGGAAAAGTCTGTGGTACAATATTGAAAGGTATCATTGCTATGCAGAGATTTCTTTGTGAGAATCTGTATCGGAGGAATTAGGATATGCAGTATATATTAGTTGTAGAAGATGATTTTGATTTGAATCAGGCGATCTGTTATTCTTTGAAAAAGTCAGGATATGGAGTTTATGGTGTGACTTTTATGGAAAAAGGGAAGCAGATTTTTTTTGAGAATCAGATAGATATGGTCCTTCTGGATGTGAATCTTCCAGATGGCGAGGGCTTCTCTTTTTGCCAGTGGGTAAAAAAGCAAAGAGAAGTTCCGGTCATTTACCTGACAGCCAGGGATATGGAGGAGGATGCTCTGGCAGGATATGAATCCGGGGCAGAAGATTACGTTACTAAACCATTTTCAATGAAGATTTTACTTAGAAAAATAGAAGTCATTTTAAAAAGAACTGCTTCGGTCAATCGTCTGATTTTTGCAGATGAGTATTTATATATAGATTTGGATAATGCACGAGTAACGGTAAAAGGTCAGGAATGCCCCGTCACACCGACAGAGTGCCGTCTGCTTCGTCAATTTCTTATGAACCGAGGACAGCTTCTGACTTATGATCTGTTATTGGAGCGGTTGTGGGATAGTGGAGGACAGTTTGTGGACAAGCACACACTGGCAGTAAATGTGAATCGTCTGAGAGGAAAGATTGAAGATAAGAATCACAGGTATATTTCAAATGTATATGGGATGGGATATCAATGGATTGGCTGATGTGTATCATGATGATAATTTTATTTGCAGCAGTACTGGTATTGTTATGGAAAAACTACCGGATAAAAAAAGAAGCGAAGTTGTTTGCTGAAAAGGTGGAAGATGCTCTGGATGCTATCGTAACAGGAAAAGAATGGAATATGGAAGAGGAATTGGAGGATAGCCTCTGGGGAAGAACAGGAACACAATTAGAGAAAGCCGAGCATGTATTTCGGAAAAAAGAAGAAGACGGTTTTCGTGAGAAAGAAAGAGTAAAGGGATTGATTTCTGATATATCCCATCAGACAAGGACGCCCATTGCCAATATTAAACTATACCTGGAACTTCTTGAGGACGAGGAGTTTTCGCAAAGCGGTCAGGAGTTTTTGGGAAAAATCAAAGGGCAGATGGAAAAAATTGATTTTTTAATGCAGAGCATGGTAAAAATGTCAAGGCTTGAAACGGGAATTCTGCAAATACATAAGGAAGACAAAAATCTATACGAAACAATCCGCCACGCAGTTGCCGGTGTGGTTCCGGAGGCGGCGTCAAAGGGGATTGATCTATATGTGAACTGCGAAGAAAATATGATGATTCGTCATGACAGCAAATGGACGGAGGAAGCAATTTATAATATTCTGGATAATGCACTCAAGTATACCGAACCAGGTGGAAAGATCCATATTCAGACAGAAAGACAGGAATTATTTTTAAAGATCAGCATTTCTGATACTGGAAAAGGGATTGCCCCGGAGAGGCAGGCAGAGATCTTTATAAGATTTTACCGTGAGCCGGAGGTGCATGATAAACCAGGGGTTGGGATCGGATTATATCTTGCAAGAACAATCATGGAACTTCAGAAGGGCTACATAGAAGTACAGTCTGAAGTGGGAAAAGGAGCGTGTTTTCGCTTGTATTTACCGGTGAATGAATCGTAACATAACCAACCGATCGGGGATTGTCACAATCTTGTGATAATTGAAAATTGAGACAGGTTTGTGATTTTTAGGAGATATTCTATAGAATATCAAAAGAAGGAGGCAAACCAATGAAAGAATACATTGTAGAGACAAGAAGCTTAAAAAAATACTATCAAATGGGTGAAAATACGGTAAAGGCATTGGATGGCGTAGATTTTCGTGTGAAAGATCAGGAATTTGTTGCCATTATCGGAAAAAGCGGATCCGGGAAAAGTACACTTTTGCATATGCTGGGTGGACTGGATGTGCCAACAGAAGGGGAAGTGTTGGTAGAGGGGAAGTGCCTTCTGGGATTGAAAAAAGAACAGCTTGCCATATTCCGCAGAAGAAAGATCGGGTTTATTTTTCAGAATTATAATCTTGTCCCGGATCTTAATGTATATGAGAATGTCATTCTTCCGGTGGAACTGGATGGAAGAAAGGTTGATGTGGAGTATGTGGATGGGATACTCGAACTTTTAGGGCTGTCAGAGAAGAGGGAAGCTCTTCCTGGGACATTATCTGGTGGACAGCAGCAGAGGGCTGCGATTGCCAGGGCGCTTGCGTCGAAGCCTGCCATTATTTTGGCTGATGAACCGACGGGAAATCTGGATTCGGTTACCAGCCATGATGTACTTGGACTTTTGAAAATGGCAGCAAAACAGTTCAGCCAGACCTTGATTCTTATCACGCATGACAGAGACATTGCACAACTTGCAGATCGTATCGTACATATTGAGGACGGAAAGATTGTAGGAGATACCGGGAAGGGAAGTGATTCCTATGCTTAAGAATCCGAATCAGAAAGTGATCAAAAGAATGGCACGGAATGCTTTAAAAGTAAACAGGAGAAAGACCATTACTTTGCTCCTTGCGATTCTTCTTTCTTCCTTTTTGGTATTCACAATATTCACAGTTGGAGATTCTTATTTTAGACTTCAGAAAATTCAGAACATCCGTATGTCAGGAGCAGAATTTGATGCAATCATGTATGGAGTGACGGATGAACAGAGGCAAATGTGTGAGAACAACCCGGATATCGTTCTGACAGGTACAGTGGGAGTCTGTGGATGGGTAGAAAAAACAGATCAGGATTCCACCCCGAATGTGGGACTGATCTGGGCAGATGATGGATATTGGACACAGATGATGGAGCCGGTCAGAGAAAAGCTGGAAGGAAGATATCCGACAGCTTTGGATGAGATAATGGTAACACAATCCGCTTTAAAAGAATGTGGTTACGAAGATCTTGATGTAGGCGATACCCTTGCTATGTCTTATGGAACAAATGAGGGGATCTTTACAGGGACTTTTCGAATCTGTGGGATCTGGGACGGATATGGACCCAAGAAGCAGTTTTATGTTTCGAAAGAATTCTATGATCAATCGGGGTGGAAGCTTTCGCAGGCAGCTTCAGGTCGTTACCTTATGGATTTTAAGCAAAAAATAATGACAAAAACAGAGCAGAATGCTTTTATCGAAAGTATGAACCTTGGAAAGCAGCAGAATCTTTTCTTTATGGAAGATCTTGGCGCATCGGTTCAGATATTGGCAGGTCTTATTGGCTTGATTGCAGTTACCTGTTTGTGTGCATATCTGCTTATTTATAATATTATGTATCTTTCCGTAGCTGGAAAAGTTCGTTATTATGGTTTGCTTCAGACGGTCGGAATGACGGAAAAGCAGATAAAAAGGATGATGAAAAAACAGATGCTTCTGATCGGATCTGCAGGGACAGTACTTGGATGTCTGTCAGGTGGGATGGTATCCTTTTTCCTGATTCCTGTTGTAGTAAAATCACTTGGAATCAAAAGTGGTTATGTAGGAGCAGATATGGTTCGTTTTCATCCGGTAGTTCTGCTGGCAACCATCTTACTGGTTGGAGTTACTATTTTTCTGGCCAGCCGAAAACCAGCAAAAATGGCAGCAGATATCTCTCCAATAGAAGCGCTTGGTTATTGTCCGACCCACAAAACCGTAAAAGTAAGAAGAGCAGGAAAGGGGAAAGTAATAGCAAGACTTTCTATGGAGCAGTTTACAAAGGATAAGAAAAGAACTGCGGTGGTACTGTTGTCCTTGGCAGCCAGTCTGTCTGTGTACCTTTGTATTGTGACCATGCTGGACAGTCAGGCAGCAAGAACCATAGTGTCAAATTATATGGATACGGATATGGTTATTAAAAATGATACGGCATGCAAAGAAAAATCAGAAGACAGAAGAGATATTCTGGATGAAGCTTTCGTGAAGTCAATCAAAGAAAATGCCGGAGTCTCTGAAGTACATTCTATGATATTTGCCGAGATTACAGTTCCATGGGAACCGGATTTTGCTGAGATGTGGATGAAAGAATTTTATGCAAAGTGGATGAGTACTCCATATAGTAAGGACAAGGACGAGTATCAGAATCATCCTGAGAATTTTGGATCCTCTCTGATCGGAATTGATGAACAGGAATTTGATTATTTAAATAACAGTCTTGAGCATCCGATCAATAAAGAGGACTTCCTTTCGGGAAAAGCATGTATTGTTTATCGAAATGGTTTGGATTTCGCAGATGCTGACGTAATAGGAAAAAATGTGACATGTGCTTTGTATGAAGATCAACAAACGACAAAAACTTTTATCATAGAAGGAGTTACGGACGAGAATTATTATACGGCACTCCTTGGATACCCACCGACGATTATAGCCAGTGATCAGGTAGTGAAAACATTTGCCAATAATCCAATTATATTAAAGACCAGCATAAAATATCACAAAGAATATGATAGAGATACAGAACAAGAAATCATGGCGTTATTAGAAGAAAATGACAATGCAAAAGACTTTTCCTGGGAATCCAAAATCGAAGATGCAGATGAGATTGAAAAAGCACAAGGTAATATGCCGCAACTGGGAATCGGGATTGTGCTGATTCTGGCTTTTATCGGAATCATGAACTACATGAACACCTTTGTAGTAAATGTGCAGAGCCGGATGATGGAGCTTTCGATTATGGAGAGTATCGGGATGACTCCGAAGCAGATTCTTGGAATGCTGGTCAGGGAAGGAGTTCTCTATGCAGGCGGCGCATGGCTTGTTACGCTAACAGTAGGAATGGGAGCTACGTATCTTCTTTATGAATCAATGAATTATCGTGGGATTGCGTTTTCAGTGCCATTACTTTCACTTTTATTTGCAGTGGGAATCAGTTTGCTAGTTTGTACTATGGTTCCAGTCCTTGCTTGGATTATTTTGGAAAAGAATGGAACTGTTGTCGAGAGGATTAAAGGAGTTGAGTGATTTTGGATTTTAGATATAGATATAGAACTGGGGTTTTTTGTCTGTTTATATTGAAAGAACCCCGATTTCCACATATAATAAAAGACAATGTGTAAAGAAATGAATTAGGGAGAATAATAAAATATGAGTATATTAAATGTAGAACATCTGACACACGGTTTTGGTGACCGTGCCATTTTTGATGATGTATCGTTTCGCCTTTTAAAAGGGGAGCACATCGGTCTTGTAGGAGCAAACGGAGAGGGGAAATCCACCTTTATGAGTATTGTTACCGGGAAACTTACGCCGGACGAGGGAAAGGTAGAATGGGCAAAGAATGTGCGCGCAGGTTATCTGGATCAGCATGCAGTCCTTCAGAGTGGAATGACGATCCAGGACGTGCTGAAAAGTGCATTTGATCCGCTTTTACAGAAGGAGCAGCGGATGAACGAGATCTGTGAGAAGCTTGGCGAAGTAGATGAGGATGAGATGAATCTTCTGATGGAAGAGCTTGGAACGATCCAGGACGAGTTGACACTGCATGATTTTTACACGATCGATGCAAAGGTAGAAGAGGTCGCAAGAGCACTGGGACTTCTGGATCTGGGACTTGACCGTGATGTTACAGATCTAAGCGGAGGTCAGAGAACAAAGGTTCTTCTGGCAAAGCTTCTGCTTGAGAAGCCGGATATCCTGCTTCTGGACGAACCGACAAACTATCTGGATGAAGAACATATTACGTGGCTGAAGCGGTATCTGCAGGATTATGAGAATGCATTCATTCTGATTTCCCATGATATTCCGTTCCTGAATGAAGTGGTAAATATCATCTATCATATGGAGAATCAGGAACTGAACCGCTACGTGGGAGACTATGAACATTTCCAGGAGGTCTATGCAGTTAAGAAAGCACAGCTTGAGGCAGCATACCGCAGACAGCAGCAGGAGATCAGTGAACTGAAGGACTTTGTGGCGAGAAATAAAGCCCGTGTTTCTACAAGAAATATGGCGATGTCCAGACAGAAGAAGCTGGATAAAATGGATGTAATTGAGCTGGCAGCGGAAAAGCCGAAACCGGAATTTAAGTTCCGTTACGGACGGACTCCGGGAAAAATGTTATTTGAAACAAAGGATCTTGTAATCGGTTATGATGAACCACTTTCCAAGCCGCTGAATTTCCAGATGGAAAGAGGACACAAGATTGCGATTGTCGGAACCAATGGTATTGGAAAGACTACATTTTTGAAGAGTGTACTTGGTCTGATCCCGGCAATTTCCGGCGAGTGTGAGCTTGGGGAAAATCTTCAGATCGGCTATTTTGAACAGGAAGTTAAAGGAGAGAACAAGACAACCTGTATTGAAGAACTGTGGCAGGAATTCCCGTCATTTACCCAGTATGAAGTGCGTTCCGCCCTTGCAAAATGCGGACTCACTACCAAGCATATTGAGAGCCAGGTAAGGGTACTGAGTGGTGGTGAACAGGCAAAGGTAAGACTTTGTAAGCTGGTCAACAGGGACACGAATCTGCTGATCCTGGATGAGCCGACCAATCATCTTGACGTGGATGCAAAGGAATCTCTGAAAAAAGCGCTTCAGGAATACAAAGGAAGTATTCTTCTGATTTGCCATGAGCCGGAATTTTATCAGGATGTGGTAAATGAAGTGTGGGATATGAGCAAGTGGACAATGAAAGTATTTTAAAAGTGTTGTGCAGAAGACCTTTCGGGACTATCCTGAAAGGCCTTTTTGTGTTACTATTTATTTAGAGCGTATCATTTTAGTTATTACTTTTTATTTTATAGGAAATTCCGAAGGAACTTCCTATGAAATAAAAGGCACTACGTGCCGGAGATGCGCACTCGCACGAAGATGAAGAATGTCGCAAGCGACTGCGCTCGGCGCGAGAATGTACCGAGGTACATTCTTTTTTACAAAGCCGTTATATAAGCTTTACAGAAGTAAGATAGAGCCTGTAAAGTGCAACGTCTATAATAAAACGTGTTTCAGAAAAGAAAGGATGGGATAATATGCCGTCAACCTATGCACATTACATTTTCGGACAGCAGATCAGAGGCAGATTAAGCGGATATGAGAGAAAAGTTATTGATAAATACCCGGAGCTTTTTAATATTGGACTTCATGGACCGGATATTCTTTTTTATTACAGACCACTCTGCAAGAACAAGGTCAATCAGTTGGGAAGCCGTATGCATAGCGAGAGCGGAGCAAAGTTCTTCGTTCATGCAGCAAAGGTTTTACATACACACGACCAGTATGAGAAGCATCTGGCTTATGTATATGGAGTGCTCTGCCATTTTGCGCTGGATGTGACCTGCCATGGTTACGTGGAACAGACAGTAAAAGAGACTGGTCTTGCACATATTGCAGTGGAGGGCGAGCTGGACCGTAAGCTGATGATTATGAATGGAGAAAATCCAGTGAGCAGGAGGCTGACCGGACATATTGTTCCTTCTATGAAAAATGCGGTAATTATAAAAGATTTTTATCGCGGAATTACAGCAAAGGAAGTCAAAAAAGCACTGAATGGAATGGTATTTTATGACAGGATTCTTGTCTGTCCATCTAAAATAAAGCGGATGGCACTTTATGCAGCACTTAAAGTGGCAGGACTTTATTATGATTTTCATGGGTTTATTATCAAGTATCATGAGAATGGATCCTGCAGGGAACAGATAAGAAGACTGCTTCATCTTTATGAAAAAGCAGTTCCACTGGCAGACAAACTGATCTGTGAATACAAACCGTTTTTGGAAGGAAGCGCTACATTAGATTCTGTATATGCCTACACATTTGGTTCTCAGCTTCCGGGCAAGGAGGATACGTTGAATGAAAACAAAACTGACAAAACAGGAGAAAAACTGGATACTTTATGATGTCGGAAATTCTGCATTTACACTTCTGGCAGCAACCATTTTACCGATTTATTTCAACTATATCGCAGGAAAGCAGGGACTTTCGGATGTACAGTATCTGGCATACTGGGGATATGCAGTATCCATTGCAACCTTGCTTACGGCACTTGCAGGACCGGTATTTGGAACCGTTGCAGATACAAAAGGCTATAAAAAACCAGTTTTTACAATTGCACTTGGAATCGGGGCAATTGCTTCAGTCGCACTGGGATTTGCAAAGTACTGGCTGGCCTTTCTGGTAGTTTTTGTCATTGCAAAGGTCGGATATTCCGTAACGCTGGTATTTTATGATTCCATGCTTGTCGATGTGACATTGGAAGACCGGATGGATGAAGTCTCTTCCCAGGGCTATGCGTGGGGATATATCGGAAGCTGTGTACCGTTTGTAATCTGTCTTCTGGTTGTGTTAAATGCAGGGAAGATTGGGATTACAATGGAGATAGCAATGATGGTTTCCTTTGTGATCATCACGGTATGGTGGGTAATTATGACATTACCACTTCTGAAAACTTATCACCAGAAGTATTATGTAGAAAAGAAGCAGCATGCTTTTTCAGAAAGCTTCAAAAGAATCGGCATTACTCTGAAAAATGTAAAGAAGGAGAAGAAGGTTTTTCTGTTTCTTCTGGCGTTTTTCTTTTATATTGACGGGGTTTATACGATTATTGATATGGCAACTGCATATGGATCAGCACTTGGACTTAGCAGTACAGGACTTCTTCTTGCATTGTTGCTTACGCAGATCGTAGCTTTCCCATTTGCGATTATTTTCGGAAGACTTGCGAAGAAATATTCTGCAGAAAAGCTGATCACAGTATGCATCGTGGCATACCTTGGAGTGGCAATTTTTGCGATTTTTCTGCATTACCAGTGGCAGTTCTGGGTTCTTGCTGTCTGGGTAGGCATGTTCCAGGGAGGTGTGCAGGCGCTTTCAAGATCTTATTTTACGAAAATTATACCGGCGAACCAGTCAGGTGAATTTTTCGGCTTAATGGATATTTGCGGAAAAGGCGCGTCCTTTATGGGAACAACGATCGTGAGCCTGATCTCGCAGCTTACCGGCAATATCAATATTGGTGTGGGGATGATCGCTGTCTTGTTCGTGATCGGAATTATTTTATTCCGGAGAGCGGCAGCGCTAGAATAAAAATAAAGGATACAATTGATTTATGATGACAGAGCTTGAAAAATATTATAACAAATTTAACGAAGAGAAGCGGCTTAAGAGCCGCCATGGACAGGTAGAATTTATCACTTCAATGAAGTACATTCACAAATATCTTCCTAAGCGGGAGCATAGACAGGTAAAGATTCTGGATGTAGGAGCCGGAACCGGGCGCTACAGTGTTGCGCTTGCCGAAGAAGGGTACGATGTGACGGCGGTAGAGTTGGTAAAATACAATCTGGGAATTCTGAAAAAGAAGAACAGCTCTGTGAAAGCATATCAGGGAAATGCGCTGAAGCTGTCACGTTTTCCGGATAAGGAATTTGACCTGATCATCCTGTTCGGACCGATGTATCACCTTTATACAAAGGAAGATAAGGTAAAGGCGCTGATGGAGGCAAAGCGTGTTCTGAAAGATGAGGGCACGATCCTGGTGGCTTATACAATGAATGAGTACAGTGTTCTGGTGTATGGATTCCGGGAGAACCATATTCAGGAGTGCCTGGAAAATGGCAAGCTGGATGCGAATTACCGGGTATGTCCTTCACCGGAGGATTTGTATGATTATGTGCGCCTGGAGGATATTGACAGCTACAATGAAGCAGCAGGAATGGAACGGATCCAGATTATTTCGGCGGATGGACCATCCGATTATATGCGTCAGGTGTTAAATACGATGGATGAAAAGACCTTCCAGACGTTTATTGACTATCATCTGACTACGTGTGAACGCCCGGAACTGGTTGGTGCGGGATCACATACGGTAGATATTATAAGAAAGAAAAAAGATGGAGGAATAGAAAATGAAAGTAGCAGATATGCATTGTGATACGATTTTAGCGATTCTGAGAGGAAAGGAACAGGGAAAAGAGATTTCACTTCGTAAAAATAATTTAAATGTGGATCTTGAACGGATGAAAAAGGGGGATTATCTGATTCAGAATTTTGCCCTTTTTCTGGATCTGGAGGATCCGATACTTGCAGGAAGTCCATTCCGTTATGCAATGAAAATGGCGGATGTATTTTATCAGGAAATGGAGAAAAATAAAGACTGGATCCGACCGGTCACGAAGTATGAAGAGATTGAAGAAAACCGGAAAAATGGAAAGATGTCAGCGTTGCTGACATTGGAAGAAGGAGAAATCTGTGAGGGCGATCCTGCCCTTTTAAGAGACTTTTACCGGATGGGGGCAAGGATGATGACTCTGACCTGGAACTATCCGAATCAGCTTGGATATCCGGCAAAAGCGACTGGCGGAGAATTTGCCGGAAAAGCCTTTTCAGAAGCCGGATATGGGCTTACAACGCGTGGGATTGAGTTTCTGGAAGAGATGGAGAAACTGGGAATGATCATCGATGTGGCACATTTAAACGATGCAGGAATCCGGGATGTATTAAAGTTCACAAAGAAGCCTTTTGTAGCGAGCCATTCCAACGCGCGACATTTGTGCAGTCATCCGAGAAACCTGAATGATGAACTTCTGAAAGCGATCGGGGAAAGAGGCGGTGTGATCGGGCTGAATTATTATGCATATTTCCTGCGCGACTGGAAAGATGGAGAGACGGTTGTGAGCAGAGCGGAGGATATTGTGGCACATGCAAAATATATCCGTGATATGGCGGGAATAGAGGCTTTAGGACTTGGTTCAGACTTTGATGGTATGAATGGAGAACTGGAGATCGCATCCCCGGCAGATATGGAAAAGCTGGAAGAGGTATTTAAAAAGAATGGATTTGCAGAGAGCGAGATCGAGAAGATCTTTTATAAGAATGTAATGCGGATATATAGAGAAATGCTTGGGTAATTCCAGCAAAGCACATTTATAACATAGAAAACCCGGCTGTGGAGTGATCCACAAGCCGGGCTTTTTACTCTAGCATCTTTTGCAGTGATTACGCAACTGTTACATTAACAGCCTGAAGTCCGCGGTTTCCTTCTGTGATATCGAAAGTAACGTTCTGTCCTTCTTCAAGAGATTTGTATCCTTCTCCTGCGATTCCTGAAAAATGTACGAATACATCTTCTCCGGTGCTTTCGTTTGTGATGAATCCGTAGCCTTTCTGTGCGTTGAACCACTTAACTGTACCCTTGTTCATTAGTAGTACCTCCTAAAAAATTGATGATGCCGATAAAAATAAAAATCACATATTTTTGTAAGTCATCAGACAGATGTTAATGATTTACAAAAATATGTGAAATCTAAATCTTATCTAAAACACAATTTCAGAATATCACGTGGTAGGACAAATGTCAAATCAAAATAGGAAAAATAGGAAAAAATAAATGTCTTTTTATTGACAGGAAGAAAAAGGAATGCTATTATTTTTAACATATTTAAAGAGTGAAAATATTTGTACAAAGAGGTACTTTACTGCGGAGAAGAACGCAGAGAGTACCTCTTTTTTTGACTTGCAGGAGTGTTTTTTGTAAAACGAAAATACTTTGTGAGGTGCATTCTTTGATGTGAGTGTCAAAAGTATAAATGGGATGTCAGAAAGAGGTAGTGCAAATGAAAAATCATGAACTGGATGCAGTGGATCGTACAATTTTGAATATTTTACAGAGAAATGCCAAATGCCCATTGAAAGAGATTGCAGAGAAGGTGTATCTGTCTACACCGGCGGTATCAGCGCGGATTGAAAAGATGGAAAAAGAAGGATATATTCTCGGTTATCAGGCACAGGTGAATCCGGAAGCACTTGGATATCATATCAAGGCACTGATCAATCTGGAGGTTTCGCCGGAGGGAAAAACTGTGTTTTATCCGTTTGTGAGAAAGTGTTCAAATGTGATCGAATGCAACTGTGTGACCGGAGAATATTCTATGGTGTTGGAAGTACTGTTTCCCAGCACCACAGAGCTGGATAAATTTATTGGAGAATTGCAGCGATTTGGAAGGACAAAGACACTGATCGTATTTTCAACTCCGATTGAACACAGAGGAATCAACGCAGATATAGAAGAAACACTGGAGTGAGAAATATAATTTTCCGTAAATCGAAAAAGACCCGGAAACAAAAGTTTTCGAGTCTTTTTCTTCTTTAAGGGCTATATAAACAAGCAGTTTGAAATAGTCATTTTGATTATTCAGCAGCGATAGCAACTTCAGGAGCAATTGTTTCAGTAACTTTTTCAGATGCTTTGATATCTGCAGGTGTTTTTGCAAAACCTTTAAATACGACTGAACCAACAAATCCAGCTAAAGATCCACCGATCGCAGCAAGTACGATTGCAGCTACAACCTTAAGCGGTGGGTTGAATCCGAATGGAGCTAAAAGCCCAGGAATCGGAGATGCTGTTCCAGGGGCGTTATTGATGATGCCGAGCATAGCTGCTGCAAGTCCGGCAAGTCCGCCGCCAAAGAAGTTTGATCCGTAAATCGGGATCGGATTCTGTGTAATAATATCAGCCTGTGTAAGAGGTTCAAGCATTACCGCGATAACATTACTGCGTTCGCCAAGTTTTAAACGGTCGAAAATGATACCGTTTGTGAAAGAACCACCAACACATGCAATTGCTGCAATACCCATTGCAAGTCCATCAAGTCCGAGCATAGCAGTCAGGGCCATAGAACTGAGTGGTGAGGTACAGATCATCTTCATAATACCACCGAGCAGGAATCCCATGATAATTGGAGACTGTTCAGCAGCGGCAGAAATCATACGTCCGATGTTGAGCAGTGTTGAATTAACGACCGGATCAACTGCGATGGCGATAATTCTTGCGAGCGGTGCGATTGCAAGCGCACCAACGATCAGATTCAGACCCTCTGGAAGTTTCTTTTCCAGGAACGGAGCTACAAAGCCTACAATATAACCTGCTACAAAACCAGGAAGGATTCCGTATCCTCCAACTGCGACACCTGCAACGACTGCAAGTACCGGATTACATCCCATACTGATCGGAACTAAAGTAGCTGCAGCGATTCCCCCGAAGCTGCCGGATACGGTTCCGAGTTCTGAGAAAAATGCAATTCCTAATAAATCACCTGTGATGTAATGGTGAACAGCTTCAACCAGGAACGAAGCAACAGCTGCATTAGCCATTCCAGACATTGCTTCTGATCCTTTTGGAAACTTCAGGCTGAATACAGAGAAGCAGGCTAAAGTGAGAAGCAGTAAACCAATACCTTTTACGATTGTTAACATATGATATCCTCCTTAAAATTTATATTTATTCGCATCAGTTATCGTGATAACATAATAAAATGGAAGTTACAAAAAGATACAAAAAGTATCAAAATGAAATTTATTTTTGGAAAAAACTACAAATACGGGAAGGATTTATTGTATATAATGACGGTAACTATAAGTGATAATGAATTATAGGGAAAATATATAAATAAAAAAATTACGTAAAGAGATGAAATAAGAAGCAGGAGGGGACCTGAAAATCAGGCCCTCTCGGTGCATTCCTGAATCAGTGCATTCAGGAAATTTTTAATTTTCACATTGCCGTGCCGTACACTTTTTCCACGGATGAAATCCATTTCCCTTCGGACTTGTTCAAAGTTATACAGGGAGTTGGAGTAGGTTGTAAACGTGTCATTGGCGTAATCCTCAAGACCAAGGTTGGCAAGGTTGACCATTCCCATGTTGGCTGTCCGACGGATCCTTTGTTCCATGGATTTCGGATTGTCACTGAACCGGCTGCAAAGTTCGCTTAAAGTGACATTGTCAACTTTCTGGTTATGCTGGATCAGATAATCGACAAGGGAAATGATATCCTTGCTGCCACGTTCGCCGGTGATGCCAAGCTTTTGGAGAATTCCTTTTAACCGGATAATATAAGGTTTTTCAGCTGTATCATTTATAAATCCCTGTGGCTGTACAAAATTCTGCTGGGCCTGGAAAATCGTCTGTACCTGCTGCAATGTCCGGCGGGCGGTCAGGGATTCACTGACCTTCCGGAGTATGGATTCTACTTCGATACTGTTGATCGGCTTATGAATATAAAATTCAATGCCCGCAGAATAGGCGTCTGCGATCATATCTTTGGATGCAACCTGGGAAAGCATAATAAAAGTAAGATCCGGTGCATAAGAGCGGGCACGTTTTACGAAAGTGATTCCGTCTATTTCCGGCATCAGAAGATCAACAATTACGATGTCTGGATTTATAAGAGGAAGATCCGTGAGTGCATCCACACCGTTTTCTGCAGTTCCGGCAATCTCTCCAAGTCCCCGGTCCCGTATAATACGTTTTAATATATGCAGTACATTTTTATCATCATCAATGAGATAGAATTTCATTTATAAACCGCTCCATTTCTCTTTTGGTATAGTAAGTGTGAAAACTGTTTTTCCGGGAACGGAAGTTACCCGGATGGTTCCGCCCAAGCGGAATTCGATAAAATCCTTTACCAGGCTAAGGCCAAGTCCCCGATTGACCTCGCCGGTTTCGTAATTGATCTTTGTGGAAAAACCAGGTTCAAAAATTTGTTCCATATCCTCCGGATCGATTCCGGGCCCATGATCTTCAACTTCAATAACATAAGAAGAATCCGTGGAGGATTGACGGACAGAAAGCTCGACCAGATTTCCGTTTGTTGCTTCAATTGCATTGTTGAAAAGATTGCGGAAGATTGAGAGCAGAAGATAATGGTTCTGTGTATAAAGATTTTCTTCCAGCTGTATATTAAAAGAAAGTCGTTTCCCTTTTGGAAGGGATGCATCCAGGCTGCTTTTCAGAATGGTGAGGATATCATCCAGGCTCATTCCGTCATTTTCAGAATTTACTTTCATTGAAGAGGAAAGTCCTCTTACGATCAAATTGTAGTCTTTTTTGATCTCGTGGACATCCCGTGCGATCTGAAGTGCAGTGCGAGTGAGGGATTCGTCTATATTCCGTTCACTCATATCGTGGTAAAGGCGGTATGCGGTGCTCATGGTGTCCTCTATCATATGTGTGCCTTTCTGCATCAGAACAACTTCGCCGTTAAGCTCAGAGATCAAAAGAAGAAGATTCTGGTATCTCCGTGCATGTTCAGCACTCAGAAGACTGAACTTGTAATGGCTGAGACAGAACAGGAGAAGACCTGCAAGTGCAGTACGCAGAAGCGCAACCAGAAGGACACCTGCCTGGGACTGAAAAGAAAAAGCGTCCATACCCATACGGGACAGCAGTTCTGTTATATTTGCCAGATAGTCAAAAAGAAACATCCAGGGTAGGGAATACGTCGAAAGTTCATAGTCATTTTTACGGCAGTAGAGGAAAAAAAGGATTCCGTAGACCAGATAGAAAAACATTTCCGGAAAATAGCTCTGTGGATTCCAACTGCCAAAGCGAAGCCAGTGCATCAGTGTACGGGAAAAGAAAACACAGAGGGCACTTATCACTGTGACCGGAAGAACCGGATATTTCCCAAAAAGGATCAGAGACATGAAAATGCCAAAAATTCCGATGGAAACACGAAAATCGCTTTCAAAAAGTGAGATGCTGATCTGTGCGCCAATGATAACAGCAGCGCTGACCAGCAAAATGCGGGTATAACGTGAAAAACTTTTAGTCCACATAAGAAAGCCTCCTTTATTCAGATCATCTGTCTTACAGTCTACAGTCCGGTTAATAATTCAACAAGAAATACGCCGGCACATGAAAAAAGGGAAACACAGATCAGACTTTTTCTGTTCCATGCAAGAATCAGTGCAATCGCAAAACCAATGGCGGCAGACCAGATATTGGCGGTGGCTGTCAGAATGGCCGGAAAGGTCATAACAGCCAGAGTTACATAAGGTACATAATATAAAAAAGATTTTATAAAAGTATTTTTGATCTCTTTTTGGATCAGCGTCAGTGGCAGCATACGGATCAGATAGGTGACGGCTGCCATGACGAAGATATACATATATAGATTATGCTTCAACGGAAGAATCCTCCTTATCTTCTGGATTTGTTTCTTCTTTTACAGGGAAGAAATACGCTGCGATTCCGGCAATCAGAATCGTAAGGATAATGATTCTGAAGCCAGAAGAAATCTGGCATAGTACAGGAGCCTTTGTGAAAAGGAAGCTTGTTGCCATGGAAATCACGACAATGGTTCCGATGATCCTGTTATCACGTGCCGGAGGAATAATGATTGCGATAAACATTCCATATAATGCAACGCTCAGTGCGCTGACGATCCGGTCAGGCAGGATACTTCCTGATACTACTCCGAGGAAAGTGCCAAGTGTCCAGCCAGGTGCGGCAAGTGCCATCACACCGTAAGAATACCATGGAGTAATCCTTCCGGGGCGGGATACGGATACGCCGAAGACTTCATCCGTTACACCGTATGCGATAAGAAAACGGTGGAAAGAAGGATAGTGGTTATCAATTTTCTGTGAAAGGGCACAGGACATCAGTGAATACCTGAGATTGATGATGAGCTGGGTGAATGCCATTTCAAAATAGGATGCGGATGCCGTAATCAGTGACAGACCAGCAAATTGCCCGGCGCTGGTCAGGTTTGTAAGGGAAATCAGAACGGCTTCCCAGGTGGAAAGTCCTGCATTTTTTGCCATGATACCAAAGGTAAATGATACCGCAATATAGCCGAGACAGATGGGAATGCCATCCTGTATCCCGGCTGCAAAATCCATTTTTCCGTTTCTACTCATGAAGTAAAACCTCTCTTTTGTAAATAATCCCCAAATTTGAATTGTTATTTTACTAACATTTTACCATGGAACGGTGGTCTTGAAAATGATGTTTTAAAAGAACTTGAAAAAAAATTTACAGAAAGACTGGAAATATAGTGGTATTATGAGTTATAATAAATAGTGATAAATAAATGTGCAAACATAAGTACAAGTTATAAAAGGAGATTGAAGCATGGAAATGTTATCTATTGAAAAAGAACTGCAGAGCAATTCTTATCCTGGAAGAGGGATCATCATCGGAAAGTCTGCCGACGGAAGCAAAGCGGTCACAGCTTATTTTATCATGGGAAGAAGTGAGAACAGCCGTAATCGTGTCTTTGTAGAAGAAGGAGAAGGAATCCGCACACAGGCATTTGACGAGTCAAAGCTGACAGACCCAAGCTTAATTATCTACGCACCGGTGCGTGTACTCGGCAATAAGACGATCGTTACAAACGGAGATCAGACTGATACAATTTATGAAGGTATGGACAGACAGATGACGTTTGAACAGTCCCTTCGAAGCCGTGAATTTGAACCGGATGGACCAAACTACACACCTCGTATTTCCGGTATCATGCACATTGAGAACGGAAAATATAACTATGCAATGTCCATTTTGAAGAGCAATAACGGAAATCCGGATGCATGCAACCGTTACACCTTTGCATATGAGAATCCGGTAGCCGGAGAAGGACATTTTATCCACACATACAAGTGTGATGGAAATCCGCTTCCGAGTTTTGAAGGAGAACCAAAGCTTGTTGCAATTCCGGATGATATGGACACATTTGCAGACACACTCTGGAACAGTCTGAATGCAGATAATAAAGTATCTCTGTTTGTAAGATATATTGATATTGAGACAGGAACATACGAAAGCAAGATCATCAATAAGAATAAATAGTATACAAAGGTGAAGAAGGAGCAGGAATCATGAATGAATTAGAACTCAAATATGGATGTAACCCAAATCAGAAGCCGTCACGTATCTATATGAAAGACGGAAGTGATCTCCCGATCAAAGTTCTGATGGGCCGTCCGGGATATATCAACTTTCTGGATGCATTTAACGGATGGCAGCTGGTATCGGAATTAAAAAAAGCAACCGGACTTCCGGCAGCAACTTCCTTTAAGCATGTGTCACCGGCAGGTGCTGCAGTCGGACTTCCACTGGATGAAACTCTTGCAAAAATTTACTGGGTAGATGACCTTGGAGAACTTTCTCCGCTTGCAAGTGCTTATGCACGTGCAAGAGGCGCAGACCGTATGTCTTCATTCGGTGATTTTATTGCGCTTTCTGATGTCTGCGATGTTGATACGGCAAGACTGATCAAGAGAGAAGTGTCGGATGGAGTGATCGCACCTGGATATGAACCGGAAGCACTGGAGATTCTTGCACAGAAAAAGAAAGGTAATTACAATGTGATCCAGATCGATCCGAATTATGTTCCGGCACCGACTGAACACAAGGATGTTTTTGGTATTACCTTTGAGCAGGGAAGAAATGAACTGAAGATCGATGATGATTTCTTCTCAAATGTAGTGACTGAGAACAAAGAAATTCCGGATCACGCAAAGAGAGATCTTGCAATTTCCATGATTACTTTAAAATATACACAGTCAAACTCTGTATGCTATGTAAAAGACGGACAGGCAATCGGAATCGGAGCCGGACAGCAGTCCCGTATCCACTGTACCCGTCTTGCAGGACAGAAGGCAGATAACTGGTGGCTGAGACAGTGCCCGAAAGTACTTGCTCTTCCATTTAAAGAAGGAATCAAGCGTGCAGACCGAGATAATGCAATTGATCTGTATATTGGTGAAGAATATATGGACGTACTGGCTGACGGAACCTGGGAAAATATTTTCACTGAAAAACCGGAAGTATTTACCAGAGAAGAAAAGAGAGCATGGCTTGATAAGCTGACGGGTGTGGCACTTGGATCAGACGCATTCTTTCCGTTTGGAGATAACATCGAACGTGCACATAAGAGCGGTGTTACATATATTGCAGAACCAGGTGGATCAATCCGTGATGACAATGTAATCGATACCTGCAACAAATACAACATGGCGATGGCATTTACCGGAATCCGTTTATTCCATCACTAAGATAATAAAAAAGCAAAGTTCCTGCAGAGGTAGAAGATCTACCTTTGCGGGAATTTTTTATTTCCTAGGAAATTCCGAAAGAACTTCCTAGGAAACAAAAGGCACTGCGTGCCGGAGATGCGCACTCGCACGAATCTATTGAAAAATAAAAAGATATGCGACAAATGTGGAAAAATGTCGTTAAAAAATAAACAGAACCGGTAATCTGAAGATTTATTATTCGGAAGGAAATCACATAATATATATAACAGCCAGCAGGAGGAGGCGAATCTATGGGTATTCTTGAAATTCTTTTAATTTCAATCGGGCTTTCGTTTGACGTATTTGTCGTACATATCTGTGTCGGAGCAGGATTTTCAAGAAAGCACGGAAAAGACATACTCTTATCCAGTCTGCTTTTTGGAGGGGCACAACTCCTTGCATTGATCCTGGGAAATGTTGTTGCAGATATTCTGAAGCCGGACAGGAAGATGAATGAAACGATTTCAACAGCGGCAAGCGGTTGGGAAATTTTGTCGGTGCTGATATTTATCGGACTTGGTATCTATATGATCTGTAAAGCAAGAAATAATAAACAGATCTTTGAGCGTAGAAACGATGAGATAAATTGGAAACGGCTTAGAAAACTGGCAGTACTTACCAGCGTAGATGCGCTTTTTGCCGGAATGGGAATCGGCTTTTGGAGTGTAGAGATTCTGGAACAGGGGATGGTACTGCTTCCGGTTACGATCATTCAGTGTTTTCTTGGCGTGGAGGTTGGATACAGACTGGGCTGTGAATATAACCGCAGAGCTTATTGGATTGGTGGGATGCTGTTCCTGATCGCAGGAGCAGATATGGCGGTTACACATTTTCTATTTTAGATAGCAGGAGGAAAAGAGTATGGGCGAACTGACACATAAGGCAGCAAGGGCAGCCTTTGGTGGAGCAATTGATTTTGCAATGCGAAAAATGGATAAAGACAGAGAAAAAGGTCTGCTTGATATTGTGGATCTGACTGAACGTTTCATGGGAGATAATTTTCAGAAAAGTGCCTATGAGGGTGCAAGAAAACTGATACAGGATCCAGATTCCAAATGGATGCGCTATCTGAACCGTGCACTGGACGAGATCGAACCGCATGTTGTGAAACAGACCGCATTAAACCTTGGATTTGAAGCAGCATTTCACGGAACAAAAATGATCCGCAGCATGAGAGAGGTACATCAGTGTAATATTCCATGGCTGATCCTGATGGATCCGACAAGTGCATGTAATCTTCATTGTACCGGATGCTGGGCGGCAGAATATGGGCATAAACTGAATCTTACATATGAAGAGATGGACAGCATCATTACGCAAGGAAAAGAACTTGGAATTTATTTCTATATGTATACAGGCGGGGAGCCGTTAGTAAGAAAAAAAGATATTATCAGACTTTGTGAAAAGCATTATGACTGCGAATTCCATGCATTTACAAATGGAACACTGGTAGATGATGAATTTTGCGAAGAGATGAGAAGAGTCGGCAACCTGTCCCTTTCAATTAGTCTGGAAGGATTTGAAGAGGTCAATGACATGCGCCGTGGAGAGGGTGTATTCAACAAGGTTATGGCAACCATGGATCGGTTAAAGAAATATGGACTGATCTTTGGTACGTCTATCTGTTATACCAGAAAGAACATTGAAACGGTTACATCGGATGAATTCCTGGATATGATCATCGGAAAGGGATGTCGTTTCACCTGGTATTTCCATTATATGCCGGTTGGAAATGATGCAGCACCGGATCTGCTGCCGACAAAAGAACAGAGAGAATATATGTATCACCGGGTAAGAGAGATCCGCAGTATGACAGGCGGAAAGCCAATTTATGCGATGGATTTCCAGAATGATGGAGAGTTTGTCGGAGGATGTATCGCAGGAGGAAGAAATTATTGCCATATCAATGCAAATGGAGATGTAGAACCATGTGTATTTATTCATTACTCTTCTGCAAATATCCGGGAAGTTACGCTCCTGGAAGCTCTCAAACAGCCACTCTTTATGGCATACAGAGACCGGCAGCCATTTAATGATAATCATCTGCGGCCATGTCCGATGCTTGAGAATCCGGAAATCCTTCAGGAGATGATAAAGGAGACTGGTGCAAAATCAACAGATCTGCAGTCACCGGAGAGTGCAGAGCATTTATGCAGCAAATGTGAAGCATATGCCTGTGAATGGAAAGAAACGGCAGACAGACTTTGGAAAGAGCATCCGCATCAGCAGAAAGGCTACACAAACTATAAAAAAAGCACAGAAAACTAAAAGAAAATCGGTTTGAAAAAGCGTTTCGGTTGTGATAGAATGTTCGTCAAGAGAAATGGGCAGGAAAAAGAGGACGATACATGGAGAGAAAAAGAGAATTGACAAAGAACCTGCTTGCAGAGAGCTTCAAGGAGCTTCTAATCAAAGGATCTTTTGATAAGATAACAATTAAGATGATCACAGATCAGGCGGGAGTTATCAGACCGACATTTTATAATTACTTTCAGGATAAATATGAAGTGATGGAGTGGCTTCTGGAGACAGAGGTATTCCGGCATGCCCGTGAGATGATGGAAGACGGGATGGAAAAAGAAGCGATCTATCTGCTGTTCCGGAAGATGGAAAAAGACCGGATCTATTATCTGAAAGCGTTTGAAGTTACCGGTCAGAATGGATTTGAAGAGATTCTTGAAAAAAAGATTCGCCAGCTGATTGAAGAACTGGTAAGCAGGCATAAGATCAAGATCGAAAAGCTTCAGGGTATCAAAGATAAAAAGATCTTTCTGGAGTTTCATACGATTACCGTTGTAAACGGGCTTAAATACTGGCTGACCAGCCGGGAGATTCACCTGACAGCGGATGAAGCGATGGAGTATTATCTGTTTCTGATGTCGCATCCTATTTTGGAGCTACTTGAAAAGTAAAGAACAAAATATAAATTTGAGAAGAATCTGGGATATTCCGGGTTCTTCTTTTTGTTTTACTGTCAGAAAATAAAAAATGTTATTTAAATTGCTTGACGGATTTCTATTACAGAGTTATTATGAACATATGAACAGTTGCTCATATGTTCAGTGAGAAAAATATTTTTCAGGAGGAAAAAGAGATGAAGAAAAAATTTAAAATGGTAGACCTTGATTGCGCAAACTGTGCAGCAAAAATGGAAGATGCAATCAAAAAAATTGATGGTGTAAATGATGCAACGGTAAGTTTTATGATGCAGAAGCTTACGATCGATGCAGATGATGTAAGATTTGATGAAATCATGCAGGAAGTCGTTGCTGTATGCAAGAAGGTAGAGCCGGATTGCCAGATTCAGCTGTAAAATCGGAAAGGTATGAAAGGGGAGAGTCTTCTATGATGAAAAAACAGAAAATAATGCTGTACCGTATTATCGCAGCGGCAGTTATTTATGTTCCTCTTTTTGTACTGGAACATATGGGAAAACTGGAATTTAAGTCCGAAATTCCGGTGCAGTTTTTGTTATTTATGATACCTTATCTGATCGTGGGATGGGACATCATTTACCGGGCTGTGCGCAATATCAGTCATGGTCAGGTATTTGATGAGAACTTTCTGATGTGTATAGCAACGTTTGGTGCACTTGGAGTAAAGGAATATTCGGAAGCGGTAGCGGTTATGTTGTTCTATCAGATCGGGGAGTTATTCCAGAGTTATGCAGTCAACCGTTCCCGCCAGTCAATCAGTGCAATGATGGATATCTGTCCGGAATATGCGAATATTGAAGAAGACGGAAAGCTCAAACAGGTTGATCCGGATGATGTAGAGATTGGTACAGAGATCGTCATCAAAGCAGGAGAGAGAGTTCCTCTCGATGGTGTGGTTGTATCGGGAACATCCTTTGTAGATACTTCTGCACTGACCGGAGAGTCGGTTCCGCGAGAAGTAACAGAAGGTTCCGAGATTATCAGTGGTTGTGTAAATGGAAGCGGACTTCTTAAGGTGCGCACAACGAAAGAGTTTGATGATTCTACAGTTGCGAAGATTCTGGAACTGGTTGAAAATGCCAGCAGCAAAAAGGCACATGTAGAGAACTTCATTACAAAGTTTGCAAAATACTATACGCCGATCGTGGTTTGTGCGGCAGTTGTACTTGCATTCCTTCCGCCAATCATTCTTGGCGGTGGATTTGCAGAATGGATTCAGAGAGCATGTATTTTCCTTGTAATCTCCTGCCCATGTGCACTGGTGATCTCTGTTCCACTTGGTTTTTTTGGAGGAATCGGAGCAGCATCCAAACAGGGCGTTCTGGTAAAGGGAAGCAATTATCTGGAAGCACTCTCTAAGATGAAAACGATTGTATTTGATAAGACTGGTACACTGACAAAAGGTGAATTCGTTGTATCAGAAGTTATTCCGAACGGATGGGAAAAAGAAGGACTTCTTGAAGTGGCAGCCCTTGCGGAAGGCTATTCCGATCATCCAATCTCAGCAGCACTCAAGAAAGCGTACGAAGAAGCGGAGCTTGGTGAGTTGTCCATGGACAGGGTGGAACAGGCTGAAGAAATCGCCGGACACGGAATCAAGGCAAAGATCGACGGAAGAGTTGTCTATGCCGGAAATGCAAAGCTGATGGAAGAAAAAGGCGTGGAATATGAGCCATGCACAGTCCCTGGTACGGTCGTATATCTGGCGGCTGAAAAAGAATTCCTCGGAACCATCGTAATTTCTGATACGGTCAAACCGGAAGCCAAACGTGCGATCGCGCAGCTCAAACAAAGCGGTGTCAAAAAGACAGTTATGCTTACCGGTGACAGAAAAGATGTCGGTGAAGCAGTAGCAGAAAGCCTTGGAATCGATGAAGTCTACACAGATCTCCTTCCGGGGGATAAGGTAGATAAGGTTGAAGCACTTCTCGGAGAACTCAGTGAGAAAGAAAAGCTTGGTTTTGTTGGTGATGGTATCAATGATGCACCGGTACTCTCCAGAGCTGATATCGGAATCGCAATGGGAAGCATGGGATCCGATGCAGCAATCGAAGCCGCAGATGTTGTTCTGATGGATGATAATATCCTTAAGATATCCTCCATTATGAGAATTGCAGGAAAAACTCTCCAGATCGTACATCAGAATATCGTCTTTGCCCTCGGTGTCAAAGTTCTGGTCCTCATCCTGGGAGCCCTCGGCATGGCCAATATGTGGGAAGCCGTCTTTGCCGATGTAGGAGTATCCGTAATCGCAATCCTGAACTCCATGAGAACACTGAAAGTAAAATAGATGTCAAAAGCATAATGTAAAACAAGAAAGAATTATCCTTAACGTGATGGGGATAATTCTTTTTTGTTGCTTTGCCACACTAATTTATTCTACTTGCATTTTTGTCAGCGACAGTGTAAAATGACAAAACGGATTAGAATAGTGAAACCAAGAAGGGAGATACAAGATGGAACTGTTTATAGATATACTAAAAGATACAACAATTGACACTGTGAAACTGATACCTTTCCTTTTTCTGACATACCTTGCGATGGAATATTTGGAGAATAAAGCCGGCCAGAAGACGGTGCGGATGCTTCTTGGAGCAGGGAAAAAAGGACCTGTGATCGGTGGAATCCTGGGCGTTGTTCCGCAGTGCGGATTTTCGGCAGCAGCAGCAAATCTGTATTCCGGCGGAGTCATCACAGTTGGAACGATGATCGCTGTTTTTCTGTCTACATCAGATGAGATGCTTCCGATCCTGATCTCAGAGCAGGCGGATGTCCGTAAGATCATGGCAATTTTAATCGGAAAGATCATCGTTGGTATTGTTGCAGGGATTCTGGTTGATATCGGAGTGCGGGTGCTAGGCAAAGGATACCAGAGAGGGCTGCACATTCATGATATCTGTGAGCATGACCACTGTCACTGTGAAGAAGGAAGCATTGTAAAATCAGCACTCATCCATTCGGTACAGATTCTGGTATTTATATATGTAATTTCTTTTGCGTTAAATGCAGTTGTGGAGTGGATTGGAATGGAAGAGGTCATGAACGTGGTGACGCATTATCCAATTGCCGGAATTTTTCTGGCTGGTCTTGTCGGCCTGATTCCGAACTGCGCAGCTTCTATTACAATTACGAAATTTTATCTTGAGGGAGTCTTAAATGTCGGCAGTATGTTTGCCGGACTTTTGTCATGTGCCGGAATCGGACTGATCGTGCTTTTTAAGACGAACCATAGTTGGAAGAAGAATGAGATGATCGTCGCAACACTTTACGGAATCAGTGTAGTGTGCGGAATTATAGTGGAAATCCTGTTTGGAATGTAGTACAATATCCTTATGTGGCGCAGAAGACTAAAAGGAACGCAAGAAGAGGATTTGAGATGGCTAAAAAAGGATTTATTGCAGAATTCAAAGAGTTTATTGCAAGGGGAAATGTAATGGATCTTGCAGTCGGCGTTATTATTGGTGGTGCATTCCAGTCGATTGTGAATTCTCTTGTAAATGATATGATCATGCCGGTGATCAGTCTTCTGACTGGTGGAGTCAATTTTTCCAACTGGGTGATCCGGATCGGATCTGGTGAGAATGACACGATCAAATATGGCAATTTTATTACAGCGGTGATCAACTTTCTTCTGATGGCACTTGTTATTTTTTGTTTTGTAAAAGTGATGAACAATCTTGCTTCAAGAACAGAAAAGCTGCTTAAGAAGGAGGAAGAAGCACCGGCAGCACCGGCTACGAAGATCTGCCCGTACTGCATGTCAGAAATCCCGATCGCGGCAACCAGATGTGCATACTGTACATCTGAGCTTCCGGCTGAGGATAGGGACAAAGAAGAATAAAGAAAAGACAGGAATAATACGACAGAGAGGAACATAAAAACAATGGAGAAAATTATTTTAACAGGTGACAGACCAACCGGACGGCTTCATGTCGGACATTATGTTGGATCCTTAAAGCGAAGAGTAGAACTGCAGAATTCCGGAGAATATGACAAGATTTTTATCATGATCGCAGATGCACAGGCACTGACTGATAATGCAGATAACCCGGAAAAGGTACGTCAGAATATTATTGAGGTTGCACTGGATTATCTGTCATGCGGACTGGATCCGGAGAAATCCACGATTTTCATCCAGTCACAGGTACCGGAACTGACAGAACTTTCTTTTTATTATATGAATCTGGTTACGGTATCCCGTCTTCAGAGAAACCCAACGGTTAAATCGGAGATCCAGATGCGTAATTTTGAAGCAAGTATTCCGGTAGGATTCTTTACTTATCCGATCAGCCAGGCAGCAGATATCACAGCATTTAAGGCAACGACTGTACCGGTAGGTGAGGATCAGCTTCCGATGATCGAACAGTGCCGTGAGATCGTACACAAATTCAACAGTGTATATGGAGAAGCATTGGTTATGCCGAAAGCGCTGATTCCGGAGAACGAAAGCTGTTGCCGTCTTCCTGGAACGGATGGAAAAGCAAAGATGAGTAAATCCCTTGGTAACTGTATTTATCTGTCTGATTCCGAGGAAGAAGTAAGACAGAAGATCATGGGAATGTATACAGATCCGAATCATTTGAAGGTATCTGATCCGGGACAGGTAGAAGGAAATTCCGTTTTCACTTATCTGGATGCATTCTGTACAGATGAACATTTTGAAAAATATCTGCCGGATTATAAGAATCTGGATGAATTGAAGGATCATTACAGACGTGGTGGACTTGGTGACGTTAAGGTTAAGAAATTCCTGAATGCGGTTATGCAGGAAGAGCTTGCACCGATCCGTGCAAGAAGAAAAGAACTGGAGAAGAAGATTCCGGAGATCTACGAGATCCTTCATAAAGGAAGTATTGAAGCTGAAAAAGTGGCAGCACAGACTTTAAAAGAAGTAAAAGATGCGATGAAGATCAACTATTTTGAAGATCAGCAGCTGATCCGGGAACAGGCAGCAAGATTTGCAGAATAAAGAAAGGCTTTAAGCCGGAGGAGAGATAATAATTATGGGTAAATATTTCGGAACAGATGGATTCCGTGGAGAAGCTAATGTAGTACTGACAGTAGAGCATGCGTTTAAGGTAGGACGTTATCTTGGCTGGTATTACGGACAGGAACACAAGGCAAGAATCGTGATCGGTAAAGATACCAGAAGAAGCAGCTATATGTTTGAATATGCACTGGCGGCAGGACTTACTGCGTCAGGAGCAGATGCATATCTTCTTCATGTGACGACAACTCCAAGTGTGTCTTACGTGGTAAGAACCGAAGATTTTGACTGCGGAATCATGATTTCCGCAAGCCATAACCCGTACTATGATAATGGAATCAAAGTGATCAACAGTAAAGGTCAGAAGCTGGAAGCAGAAGTAGAAGCCAAAGTGGAAGCTTATATTGATGGGGAATCCGGAGAAATTCCGCTTGCTAAAAAAGAGGCGATCGGAAGAACCGTAGATTATGCAGCAGGAAGAAACCGTTATATCGGACATTTGATCAGTCTGGCAACCCGTTCTTTTAAAGAGGTGAAAGTCGGACTGGATTGTTCCAACGGAAGTTCTTCAAGTATTGCCAAAAGCGTATTTGATGCACTTGGAGCAAAAACTTATGTGATCAATAATGAGCCGGATGGAACCAATATCAACACAAACTGCGGCTCTACACATATTAACGTGCTCCAGGAATATGTAAAAGAAAATGGTCTGGATGTCGGATTTGCATACGATGGAGATGCGGATCGCTGCATCGCTGTTGATGAGAATGGAAATGTTGTTGACGGGGATCTGATCCTTTATGTGTGTGGCAAATATATGAAAGAACATGGTCAGTTAAAAGACGATACCATCGTTACTACTATCATGTCGAATCTTGGACTTTATAAAGCATGCGATAAGATTGGCATGAAGTACGAAAAGACACAGGTCGGCGACAAATATGTCTATGAGAACATGGTCAAGAACGGATTCATGCTGGGCGGTGAACAGTCCGGACATATTATTTTCAGTAAGCATGCAACGACAGGAGATGGTATTCTGACTTCTCTGATGCTGATGGAAGTTATCATGGAGACCAAACAGTCCCTCGGACAGCTGACAGAAGAAGTGAAGATCTATCCACAGCTTCTGAAAAATGTGCGTGTGGCAGATAAGAAGACAGCAAGGGAGAATCCGGAAGTGGTCAAAGCAGTCGATGCAGTTGCAGAAGCACTTGGAGATGACGGAAGAATCCTTGTCCGTGAAAGTGGAACGGAACCGGTAATCCGTGTCATGGTTGAAGCGGCGACGGACGAGCTTTGCGAAAAGTATGTGACTCAGGTAATCGATGTGATTGAAAAAGAAGGACTCATCGTAGAATAAAAAATCTGAAATAGAATCGTGCAGAAAAGGATAGCTTGCAGATGAAAGTCTGTGGGCCATCCTTTTTTAGTTTGCGAACCATAGTCTGGATGTTTGAAAAATATTATTTGAATAATAAAGAAAAATGTTCTGCCGGTATAGATTTTCTATATTTTGACATGCTATTAAAAAAACATGGAGGAAAAAGAAATGGAGGAAATGTTTTGTTTTCAATGCCAGCAGACCGCTCATAACACGGGCTGCGAAGGACATACAGGTGTATGTGGGAAAAAGTCGGATACAGCAAATCTTCAAGATGAACTGACTGGTGAACTGATCCGGCTGGCAAGGGCAGTTACAGAAAATGAAAGAAGCAGATCTTCGGATGAACTGATGTTAAAAGGTCTGTTTACCACGATTACAAATGTAAATTTCAACAGTGATACAGTGAAAAAACTGTCAGATGAGATCAGAGAAGAAGCAGAAAACAGAAAACCAGGAAAAGATGCTTATAATGTACAGAAGATCTGGGAGGCACCGGAAGATATCCGTTCGTTAAAGTCATTGATCTTGTTTGGCTTACGAGGGACTGCGGCATATGCTTATCATGCATGGGCACTGGGATATGTGGATGCGGAGATTATGAATTTCTTTTATAAGGGAATGAGGATTCTGGGAGAAGAAAAAGGGATGGAAGAACTGCTTCCGGTAGTCATAGAAACCGGTAAAATCAACCTGCGCTGCATGGAACTTCTGGATAAAGCAAACACGGAAAGCTATGGAGATCCAATTCCGACAGAAGTTCCGCTTACGATAGAAAAGGGACCGTTTATTGTAGTCAGTGGTCATGATCTGCATGATATGAAGTTGCTTCTGGAGCAGACCAAAGATAAAGGCATCAATATTTATACGCACAGTGAAATGCTTCCGGCACACGGATATCCAAAATTAAAGGAATATCCGCATTTGAAAGGCAATTTCGGAACGGCCTGGCAGAGTCAGCAATTTGAGTTCCATAATATTCCTGCGCCAATTTTATTTACGACAAATTGTCTGATGCCGGTCAGACAGAGCTATGCAGACCGGGTGTTTACAACTTCGGTGGTGTCTTATCCGGAGATGGTTCATATTGGTGCGGACAAAGATTTTACGCCGGTTATTGCAAAAGCATTGGAATGCGGTGGATATCCGGAAGATCATCCGATGACAGGGATTAATGGAGGAACAACCGTGATGACCGGATTTGCACACAACGCAGTTCTGGAAAATGCAGGAAAGATCGTGGATTTGGTAAAGCAGGGGAAAATCAGGCATTTCTTTCTGATCGGAGGCTGTGATGGCGCAGCACCAGGCCGGAGCTACTATACGGAATTTGCGAAAAAGACACCGATGGATACGATCATCCTGACGCTGGCATGTGGAAAATACAGATTGAATGATCTGAGGCTCGGAGAAATTGAGGGGATTCCAAGAATCTTGGATATGGGACAGTGTAATGATGCGTACAGTGCGATTAAAGTTGCAATTGCTCTTGCAGAAGCGTTTGAGTGTGAGGTAAATGAACTTCCACTGTCTATGATCCTGTCATGGTATGAACAGAAAGCGGTTGCGATTCTGCTGACACTTCTGGCGCTCGGAATCAAAAATATTTACCTGGGTCCGACGCTTCCGGCGTTTGTGTCACCGAATGTTCTGAATTATCTGGTACAAGAGTATCAGATTACCCCGATCAGTACAGTAGATGAGGATCTGAAGAAAATTTTAGGTTGAAGAGGTTTGAACGTGAGAGAAAGAAATCGGAAATAAGAAATGAAAAGCATTACTTCTGAAACGGAAAGCACAAAAAAGTGTGAGTAAGAAGAGGTAGTGCTTTTTTACATACTGTTTCCTTTACAAAAAGTGTCGTCTGTGCTAACATAAATATAACAATGGCGATGCCGGTACAATAGAAAAAGGAGTGCGTTTTATGCTGATTGAAATTGATTTTAACAGTGATGAGGCGATTTATATACAGCTCAGGAATCAGATCATTATGGGAATTGCCACTTCGACGATTCATGAAGGAGATACTTTGCCGTCTGTGAGACAGCTGGCAGATAATATCGGAATCAATATGCATACAGTGAATAAGGCATACAATGTCCTGCGGCAGGAAGGTTTTCTTCAGCTTGACAGACGAAGAGGTGCGGTGATCTGTATTGATGAAGATAAGCTGGAAGCTTTGCAGGATCTGAAAGAGCAGCTTCGGGTACTTCTGGCAAAAGGAAGTTGCAAAAACATTACGAAAGAAGAAGTTCATGAACTGGTAGACGAGATCTATGCAGATTATGAACAGAGATAGATTGAAAAAAGGAGACTAAAATTATATGGCAGAAAAGCAATATACAAGGCAGGCGCAGGAAGCGCTGAATATGGCACGGAAGATTGCAGCCGAACTGAAGCATCCATATGTTGGGACAGAACATCTTCTTTTCGGGCTTAAGAGGGTTTTTACCGGAGTTGCAGGGCAGGTGCTTGATAAGAATAAAGTCGATGAAGAACAGATGGAAAAAGCAATGGATATCCTTGTATCTGCTCCTGAGGCAGCTAAGAAGGAAAGAAAGCATCTGGAGTACAGTCCGAGACTTCGATATATTCTGGAAGAAAGCCAGAATGAGGCAGTGCAGCTTGCATCTGAAAAAGTCGGAACCGAACATCTTCTGCTTACAATGCTCAAAGATGGAGATTGTGTGGCTACCCGTATGTTGATGACCCTGAATGTAAATATTCAAAAACTTTTTCAGGATCTTCTGCTTGCGGCGGGGATTGATCCGAAAGAGTATATGGAAAATCAGAAGGATGGGGAAACTGTTGGCGGAATTATAGACCAGTACAGTACGGATCTGACACAGGAAGCAAGAGAAGGAAAGCTGGATCCGGTTATTGGACGTGAAAAAGAAATTGCACGTATCATGGAAATCCTGAGCAGACGGACCAAGAATAATCCGTGCCTTGTGGGAGAGCCGGGAGTCGGTAAGACAGCAATCGTGGAAGGACTTGCAAGACAGATCGCGGAAGGAATTGTTCCGGAAAGCATGAAAGATAAGCGGATCATGGTGCTGGATCTTCCGGGGATGATTGCAGGTTCCAAGTATCGTGGTGAATTTGAAGAGCGCATGAAAAAACTGATCCGTGAGGTAAAGACGGCGGGCAATATTATCCTTTTCTTAGATGAACTTCATACCATTATCGGTGCCGGTGGTGCAGAGGGCGCGATTGATGCATCCAATATTCTGAAACCATCTCTGGCAAGAGGGGAGATGCAGCTGATCGGTGCAACAACTCTTACGGAATACCGCAAGTATATTGAGAAGGATGCGGCTCTGGAAAGAAGATTCCAGCCGGTTACGGTTGAAGAACCGACAGAAGACGAGTGTATCCGGATCCTGGAAGGCCTGAAAGAAAAATATGAGGCTCATCATGATGTAGAGATCGAAGAGGATGCGTTGAAAGCGGCAGTACATATGTCATGCCGTTATATCAATGACCGTTTCCTTCCGGATAAGGCAATTGATGTGTTGGATGAAAGCTGTTCAAAAGTAAAACTTCGTGGATTTAAAGTGCCGGAGAATATTGTTGGGACAGAAATCCGCTGTGGAAAGCTGGAGCAGGAAAAAGAAGCGGCGCTGAAAGCAGGAGATATTGAAAAAGCATCGGAGCTCCATAGAGAACAGAAGGAAGCAGAAAAGAAATTAGAGCAGGCGAAAAAGCGTTTCAATAAAAAGAATGAAAAGAAAAAAGTTCCGGTAACTGAAGAAGATGTTGCGGATGTAATTTCCATGTGGACACGAATCCCGGTAACAAGACTGAATGAATCTGAGAGCGACCGCCTGAAAAAGCTGGATAAAACACTGGAGAAGCGTGTGATTGGTCAGGAAGAGGCAATCCAGGCACTTTCCAAAGCGGTAAAACGAGGAAGAGTGGGATTGAAAGATCCGGCACGTCCGATTGGTTCATTCTTATTCCTTGGTCCTACAGGTGTCGGAAAGACAGAGCTTTCCAAAGCTCTTGCAGAAGCACTCTTTGGCAATGAAGAGGATATGATCCGGGTAGATATGTCCGAATATATGGAGAAGCACAGTGTATCCAAGATGATCGGATCGCCTCCGGGGTATGTGGGACATGAGGATGGCGGACAGCTTAGCGAAAAAGTATGCAGAAATCCATATTCTGTCATTTTGTTTGATGAGATTGAGAAAGCACATCCGGATGTGTTTAATATTTTACTTCAGGTACTGGATGACGGACATATTACGGATTCGCAGGGAAGAAAAGTAGATTTCCGCAATACGGTTATCATTATGACGTCCAATGCAGGTGCCAAGGCAATCATTGAACCGAAGAAGCTTGGATTTACCCAGCAGGAAGACCAGAAGGCGGATTACAAGCGTATGAAAGCAAATGTGATGGACGAAGTAAAGCAGTTATTCCGCCCAGAGTTCCTGAACCGTATTGATGAGATCATCGTATTCCATCCGCTGAATGAGGACAATATGAAGAAGATCGTAGGGCTGATGTGTAAAGAAGTTGTGCAGAGAGCAAAAGAGCAGCTTGGAATTATACTGGTTGTGCGTGATTCTGTGAAGAAGCATATCGTTGAGACCGGAAGTGACAAGAAGTATGGTGCAAGACCGCTGAGAAGGGCAGTACAGAGCCAGTTGGAAGACAAACTTGCGGAAGCACTTTTGAATGGTGAGATCAAACGTGGAGACCATGTGGAAGCCGGTATTTCTAAAAAGGAAATAAAATTTACAGTCAGAGAGATAAACAGCTAGCAAAAGAAGAAGTTTTATTATATAATAAGAAAAACGGTTCGGATGTGGAAAATTCACAGTCCACAAGTCGAAAGAGAAAGACCATTAGGAGGATTTGAACAATGACAGTAGTCAAAGAACTTATCAGAAGTGAATTAGACGGAACACTCAGTTTCGGCGATTACACTCTGGATACAAAGACAAAAAAGGATGGATTTGAATTTCAGGGAGATATATATAAAGTAAAGACATTTAAAGAGATTACAAAGCTTGAAAAGAATGGAATGTTCGTATATGAATCTGTTCCGGGAACTGCAGTAGAGCATTTTGAAGTATCAGAGGATGTGATCTCATTCAAAGTATCAGGGACAGGAGATGCACAGATCACACTGGAACTTGAACCGGATACCGATTATATCGTATATATGAATGATATGAATGTTGGTGATATGAAGACAAACTTAAGCGCAAAGCTCAGTGTAAGTGCAGAACTTGGAAAAGAAAGCGTTGAGATCAAGGTCGTAAGAAAGTAGGACAATGATTATAACAAGGGTTGTCTGAAGTACATAGGTATTTAAGAAAAGTAAAAGAGTCTGCTTCGGCAGGCTCTTTCTTTACCGGAAGTATACAAAATGGGAACAGGCAAGAGAAGCAGTTGGTAATTTTTTAAGATAGATAAGGAGCTGGAATATGGCGAAGGCAAAAAAGTCGGTTTTTTTCTGCCAGAATTGTGGGCATGAAGAATCAAAATGGCTGGGACAGTGCCCGATGTGCAAGGAATGGAACTCTTTCGTGGAAGAGCGTGTGACAACGTCGAAAACGGCAGCGGTTAAAGCGGCAAAAGAGATTCATATTGTACCATTGTCCGAAGTAAAGACAGAGAATGAAGAGCGTGTGACAACCGAGATTAAAGAACTGGACCGTGTACTGGGAGGCGGAATCGTACCGGGCTCCCTTATTTTAGTAGGTGGTGATCCGGGAATCGGTAAATCAACGCTGCTCCTGCAGGTGTGTCAGAAACTGGCAAAAAAAGAACGAAAGGTTTTGTATATATCAGGGGAAGAATCGCTTCGCCAGATCAAATTGCGTGCACAGAGGATGGGAGAATTTAATGATCATCTGCTTTTACTTTGTGAGACTAATCTGGAACTGATCCGTAATGTGATTGAAAAGGAAAAGCCAGATACCGTGATCATTGATTCGATTCAGACAATGTACAGTGAAGAAGTCGGTTCCGCACCGGGAAGTGTGTCGCAGGTCAGAGAGGCAACAAATACGCTGATGCAGCTTGCGAAAGGGCTTGGGATTTCGATTTTTATTGTCGGACATGTTACAAAAGAAGGAACTGTCGCCGGTCCAAGAGTATTGGAACATATGGTAGATACGGTTCTGTATTTTGAAGGAGACAGGCATGCATCTTACCGGATTCTTCGAGGAGTGAAAAATCGTTTTGGTTCGACGAATGAGATTGGTGTATTTGAAATGCGAAGAGATGGTCTTCGGGAGGTGGAAAATCCATCAGAATTTATGCTGAATGGGCGCCCGGAAAATGCATCTGGATCTGTTGTGGCATGTTCTATGGAAGGAACACGTCCGATCTTGCTGGAAATTCAGGCGCTGGTATGCGAAAGCAATTTTGGAATGCCAAGAAGAACAGCAGCAGGAACAGATTACAACAGGGTGAACCTTCTGATGGCGGTTTTGGAAAAAAGGATTGGATATCATCTTGGAAATTATGATGCCTATGTAAATATTGCCGGAGGTATCAAGATCAATGAACCCGCGATAGACCTTGGAATCGTGATGGCGATCGTATCAAGCTATAAGAACAGACCATTTGATGAACGGACGATTGTGTTTGGAGAAGTTGGATTAAGTGGAGAAGTCCGTGCGGTAAATATGCCGGAACAGCGGGTGGCAGAGGCGAAGAAGCTTGGATTTGAGACGTGTATTGTGCCGGAAGTATCTCTGGATAGCGTGAAGAGTATTGGTGGGATCAAAATCATTGGAGTGAAAAGCATTAACGAGGCAATCGGACTGATTGAGTAGGAGAACATGTAAAGAGGAAACAGGATAGATGTGATAATTTCTGTTCCCTCTTTTACATAGCAATGATGTTGGAGTCAAAAGGTATTTTGACCCCTTTGATACCAGATTGCTACGTGCTTTGCACTCTC